>FUFK010050762.1_pt1 | contig 12296 bp, 10 predicted proteins | sample 1021851 | NCBI WGS metagenome assembly FUFK01 (sample SAMEA51879418, study PRJEB19060) | metagenome
ACCCTAATAATCAATTTTTATAATGTTGCGCGAAAATGATAGATACATATGATAGGGCGCAGCCACAATATGATAGATTTTTTGCAAATGAGAATCATTCGCAATTAGACTAATACTAACTAAGTTAGCCTATACTAACTTTAGTAATTGATACTAATAAAGTTAGCCTATACTAACTTTGTTATGAGGGGTACACAATGTTATATAAGACTGGTTATGCAAAATCCGTGCCAATAAAGATTCATGCCAGAAAATCGCACATATCGGATTAGTTTAGTCATGCAAGAATCATGCCAAAAAATGATAGACTTGATCGGGTCGATTTGGTATGCAAAAACCATGCCAAGTCAGTCAGGCAGGGTGCGCGGTCGCCATGCCACTCCCCTACGTTATATATACATGACCATATAAAATTATAGAAAATCAGTTGTCAACCCCTTGATAATAAATAATAATGTATTTTTAGTACGAAAGTCGGAGATATAGGTAATATCTGTACCAATATAGTAAAAACAACTTGACAAACAACATAATATATGCTATAATCTATTTCTTAGTCGAGCATCAGCGAGACTATATACACAGTATAATAATATATACTATTAATTAGTATGTAAACAGGTGTAATATTCGTACTATTTAGTATATTACCGTGTATATGTAAATATTATTTGTAAATATATGCATTTTTTACTTGACAAGTGTTATATACTTATGTTATAATACAATTCTCATAAAAACTGCGTATATATAATCTTTATCTTGAGGGGTATGGGTTAGTATACGACCTTCTAGGGTCCAGTGATTGCATTATAAGGGGTTGTAGGTTAGCAGTTACCTCCCCCTTAATTTTTTGAGGTGTAATTATGAGTAAAAAACAACTAGCTAAGTTTATTGCAGATCAAGTAGATGAATTTTTAAAAAAAGGTGGTAAGGTTAAAAAAGTACCAGAAGGTAAAGCAAAAGGTGTTNATGATAAAACAGATGCTAAACCAAAGAATTTACCTAGAGATAGACAAGGTAAAACAATAAAATTTGATGCAGATGAACGATCAAGACAAAATATAAATTTTAAAGAAGGTGGTACAACTAAGAAGAAAAAGAAAACAACTAAAAGTAAAAAACCTAGTAAATCCTCAGAAAGTTTGTTTCCTAAATCTCCTTATCTGTATGCAGAAGAACAGAAACGTAAATCTAAGAAAAAGGAGAAACTAAGCCGTAAAGAACAAATACGAAGAGGTATACCTAATCAGCGTATGATGGATAACCAAGCTAGAGATCAAGCTGATGAATTTAAAAGCATTCCTCCCTCACGGAAGAAAGAAGATCCCCCTGTATATCATTTTAAACATAAAAGAAAGAAAGAAAATCAAATGGACAGAAATGATCCAGAAGGTATAAATGTAAAGAAGGGTGGTTTAATACTACGAGTAACAAACAGAGGACCATTATATAAAGGTAAGAAGAGTGGCAACAAGAACTCGTAACTATCGTAAAGAGTATGATGATTATCATGCTAAACCTGTACAAAAGAAGCGTAGAGCATCTCGTAATGCAGCAAATAAAAAGTTAAAACCACCTAAAGGTAAAGAAGTACATCATAAGAATGGTAATCCTAGAGATAATAGGCGTAGCAATCTAGCTGTAATCTCTAAACGTAAGAATAGGCAGATACAGCCTAAAAGAAAACCTAGAAGATGAGAAATGGAAATAGTAGAATTAGCGTCAAGCACATGGCCCATAGCATTAGGGATCATTACTTTAATTATAGTATTAGCTAAAATGCACTCAGATATCGAGATCATTAAGGAGAAAATTCGTACCCTTTTTGACTTGTGGAATAGTAGGAAAGATAAATAACATGGCAAATTCACTACCTAAACCAGCCAATCAAAATACTAAAAAAAATAAACCTAAAGCAGCTAATCAAAATACTAAACAATCTACACCTAAAGCAGCTAATCAAAATGCTCCTTCAGGAGGTAGCGGTAGTGGAGGAGGTTCTAAACCACCTAAAACAATAAAACCACCTTACAATAAAAGAGCTTTAATAGCAGCTGCTGCTACATTAATAACTAGTGCTGGTCTTTTTAACTTTGATAAAGTAAAAAATTTTTTAACAGGGGGTAAAGATAAAAATCCTAGTAAAAATACTATAGATACATTTTTTAAAGGTCAACCTCGCATAGCTAAAAAAAGATTTATAAAAAAATTAGACGAACTTAATAAAAAAAGATCAGGAGATAGCCGTACCGCTAAATCAAAAGAACTAGAAGTAAAAAAACCAAAAGAACCAGAAGTAAAAAAACTAAAAGAACCAGAAGTAAAAGAATCAAAACAACCAGCGTTTAAAAAGCCTCCTAAAACAGGATCAGGTACTGTAGGAGATCCTGAAGCAATAGAGTTTAGAAAAAACTATAAATCAACTAAGACTACAAAGAGTAAATCAAAAGTTGTAAAAGAAGATAAACCTGCACCTAAAACTAAACCTAAAAAAGATTTAAAACCTCTTGAGCAAGGCATAAGAGAGTATGATACTCCTTTTGGTAAACTAGTTGTAGACAGCACTGATGAGGGTATGCGAAAAGAGTTTGGTAAAGGTGGTATGTATAAAGCACCGAAGAAAGTATATGGTGCTAGAAATGGTGGATTTACCAGAAGATTTAGGGGATAAACAATGTCAGTTCCAGGTCAANTAGCAGAAAAGAAAAAAGGGCGTAGTACTTATACAAGAGTAGCATCAGATAGTAGATCTAAAGGGCAAATAGATTTACCTAGAGATTTTGCTGTAAATGTTTTACCTTTTTTACTTCCTGTAGGAGCATTAGCAGGTGTAGGTAGACTTCTTGCAGTTAAAGGTTTTGCAGCAGCATCTGCTAAGTATGGTAAANATATTGCTAGAGTAGCTCAAAAATATTTTTCTCCTNCTCAACTGCGAAGAATGAAAACAGGTAGAGGCAGAGGTACTTCAGGAAATGTAAAAGAAATGGAAAATGCATATGTTAAATTTTCTAAACCTACAGGAACAAAAGGTAAGTCAGGATTAGAAAATATGAGTATGCAAAAGGTTACTCAAAAAGAAGGTGAAAAATTACTAAGTAAGGGAAATGCTCGTACTGGCACACTTAAATCTTTAACTAAATTTAGTGCAACTCTAGGCACTCAAGAAGGTATATCTATGGGATTAGATAAGGCACTTCCTAAGTCTGTTTCAGATAAAAAAACAGCATCNGAAGCAAAAGGAAAAGCTACAGTAACACCTACGCAAAAATCTAGACAGGCAACAATAGAGAAACCTACACCTAAACCAAAACCTAAACCTAACCGTAGTGTTTCAAGTCAAGATGAAATGGGTGGTGGTTCTTCTGCACCTAAACCAAAACCAAGACCCAAAGGTTCTAGGAAAGAAGAAATGGGCGATATGAAAACTGCTACAAATAAAGCAGGTTCTGAACTAAGTAAAGAAGCAGGGGCTAAAGAAAAATCTAAAGCTACTTATCAACCTAGAAAAGGAAAAAAGAAGTCAGAATCTAATGTGAAAGATAGTGATCGTTTAGGTATTAAACTTGCTCGTAGGCTAGGAGATAAAAGATCTGGATCACAAATGGTTAAAGATCGTATTGAAAGTGAAAAACTAGAGGAAGAAATGAACCTGTATCGAGGTGGTATGGCTTTTGGTAAAGGTGGTACATATAAAACACCTAAGAAAGCATACGGCATGAGAAGCGGTGGATTTACTCGTAGAGGTACATCTAGGTGAAGATATCATTAACTGAAAAAGAAAGTAAGTTCTTAGACGCTTTGTTTGGTGATGCTAACGGACACTTTCGTACTGCAATGGACATAGCAGGGTATTCTAAGAGTGAGTATCCTGCCAGAATAATTAAACGGCTCAAGGAGGAAATTGTAGAAAGAGCAGAGTATGTTCTTGCTGCAAATGCTCCAAAGGCCGTTATGTCTATGGTGGATATAATAGANGATCCTAGTGCNTTAGGAAACAGAGANAAACTAGCAGCGTCAAAAGAAGTGCTAGACAGAGTAGGGCTAGTCCGTACTGAAAAGGTAGAACACAAAGGCACTCCATCTGCTGTAGTTGTTTTACCACCTCTTAACAAAGACGAAGATGAAGAAGATAATTAGATGAAAGAAAAAAATTTTCTTATACCTAAATCAAAACCACAACCAAAACAAAACAGGTCAAATGCTACTAAGGCTGCTGGAGTAGCAGCAGTAGCCTTAACTGGAGGAACGGCAGTACAAGCACTTAGAGCAGATAAAGTAGAAAAACAAAAAAGAGAAGACAAAAGGCAAAAAAAACGCGACAAACAAAAACAACAACGCGATACTAGAATTAACAAAGACAAAGTTAAATTAGCACAAATTAGAGAAAAAGAATTAAAAAAAATTGATACCTCTGTATTGAATGACAAAGAAAAAAAACAACGACAGGCATTAATTAAACAACAGCAAAATATAGTTAAAGGATTAACAAAAACATCAGCAAAAGAATTAGCAAAGCAAGTTGGTTTACGAACTATTCCTTTTATAGGTGCTTTCTTAACAGCTTTTAGTAGTAAACCAGCAGGTGCAGGTTCTGCTAAATTTGGACCTAGTTCAAATGAAGACGAGAAATAAAACTAAACCGATACCAGCAGTAGGCACTTTGCCGTATGGGTATGACAAGGCTAAAAAAGGACAGGATAAATCATGCTATTATCCTGATAAGTTTGTACTCACTAAATTAGATGAAGCAATAGTACAAATAAGAGAAGGTAGACAACCAGTAAGAAAGGTTGCAGGNTGGTTAGAAAATGAAACCAATCGTAGGCTATCCGCAACGAGATTACATAAACTTGCGTGGACTAAAGAAGAGCTTAACTCGCGTAGAGAAGAGCGCGAAGCCAACCTCACCAAACAACAAAAGGAGGTCAGTAGGCTCAAAAATACTGTTAAGCAAACAACAATCAAAGCTGAACAGGCAAAGCGAAGACTCAAGAAAGCACTTAATAAACCTGATCGTGTAGAGAAAGANAANATAGAGTTTCCTGTAGAAGAGACAGAAGTAAAACAGGAGATTGCTTTTAAACCAAATCCAGGTCCACAAACAGAGTTTCTATCTGCTGGAGAACGAGAAGTATTTTATGGTGGTGCAAGAGGTGGAGGTAAAACCTATAGTCTCTTAATTGCACCATTAAGGTTTGCACATAAGCCTACACATAGAGCATTGTTATTGCGTAGGTCNATGCCAGAACTTAGGGATGTTATCTTTCAGACACAACAGATATATCCAAAGGCATTTAAAGGTGCAAAGTTTAAGACACAAGAAAACACTTGGCACTTTCCAAGTGGAGCTAGAATAGAGTTTGGTTATGCAGAGAACTTACAAGATGCACTTAGATATCAGGGGCAATCATATACATGGATCGGTGTGGACGAGCTTCCGCAATATCCTAACTCAGATATCTGGCATTTTCTACGGTCATCGTTAAGAACGGTAGATACAAGTATACCTCTGCAAATGAGGGCAACAGGAAACCCAGGAAATGTAGGATCAGCTTGGGTAAAGAAAATGTTTATAGATCCTGCACCACATGGTAAAAGGTTTGTAGAAGAGGTTCGGTTTAATGCCAATGGACAGGAAATAGTATCTGGTATTAGCCGTAAGTTTATAGCAGCGTCAGTATGGGATAATCCGTACTTGACACAAGACCATAGTTATGTATCAATGTTGGGTTCGTTACCTGAAGCAAAACGCCAACAGTTTTTATATGGGAATTGGGATGTTGTCGAGGATGGAGCGTTTCCAGAATTTAATAAAGATATTCACGTTGTCGAATCTTTTCAAATACCTTCAGGATGGACAAAAATCAGATCTTGCGATTTTGGTTATTCTAGTCATTCTGCTGTGCTTTGGGGAGCTATTGATTATGACGATGTACTATGGATTTATCGTGAGCTTTATGTTAATCAACTAACAGCAGATAAGTTAGCATGGGCTATACTAGATGCAGAAGAAGATGACGGTAAGATATATGATGCAGTATTAGACTCATCATGTTGGGCAAAGCGAGGGGATGTAGGTCCATCTATAGCAGAGACATTAAACAGAGAGGGTTGTAGGTTTAGACCTTCTGACAGATCTGCTGGATCTAGAGTTGCTGGTAAAATAGAAATACACAAACGCTTACACATTGATGAAGAAACAGAAGAACCAAGATTAATAATACTAGATAACTGTCGTAATTTAATTAGTCAGTTACCTGCACTTCCTCTAGACAAACGTAATCCAGAGGATGTTGATACTAAGTCTGAAGATCACTTGTACGATGCGCTAAGATATATGGTGATGTCGAGGCCAATGAACAAGACAACAGCATGGGAGCATATTCCTAAACAACGTTGGAAGCCATCAGATAATATGTTTGGATACTAAATGAGTGATGATTTTTTAGATACTGATGAGAATACAGCACTAGAAGATGCTGATGATCAAAATCAATTTAACGATCTTCTAGGGTATATTGATAAAAAATATACGACAGCTAAAAGCTCTAGGTATAATGATGAGACACGATGGTTACAGTCGTACAGAAACTATAGAGGTATCTATGGTCCTGATGTAAAATTTACAGATGCAGAAAAATCTCGCGTATTTATTAAAGTAACTAAAACAAAAGTACTTGCTGCATATAGTCAGTTGTGTGACGTATTGTTTAGTCAGAATAGATTTCCTATAGGTATCGAGCCAACTACACTACCAGAGGGTGTGGTAGATACTGCACATATAGACCCAAAAGAACCAGCAGGTATATCTGAGCCAGAGATGCCAGAGGTTCCTTTAGTGTATGGTTTTCCTGGAGATGGTCTAGAGTTAAGTGGTGGAGACACTGCTGAAACACTCATGGCAAAACTAGGACCACTAGAAAACAAACTAAGAGATATAGAAAATTTACAAGAAGGTCCAGGCGAAACTCAATCTTCTATTACATTTCAACCTGCAATGGTTGCAGCTAAGAAGATGGAGAAGAAGATTAGAGATCAGCTAGAAGAATCTGCTGCAACTAAACATCTTAGGTTTGCTGCATTTGAGTCGGTGCTATTTGGCACTGGTATTATGAAGGGGCCGTTTGCTTTTAATAAAGAGTATCCTAACTGGAATGACGAAGGTGATTATGATCCAGTGGTTAAGACAATACCTAAAGTAGAGTATACCTCTATCTGGAACTTCTATCCTGATCCAGATGCAATAAATATGGAAGATGCTATGTATGTGATTGAGCGTCACAGAATGACACGATCACAAGTAAGAGCATTAAGAAAGCGTCCATTCTTTAGAAAGTCTGCAATAGATAGAGCTATCGAGTATGGTGAGAGCTATACTAGAGAATGGTGGGAAGATGATATAGAGTCCGATAGTTATGGTATGGACTCAGATGCAGGTGATCCACATACAGGCATTGAGCGTTTTGAAGTAATAGAGTTTTGGGGTACAGTAGATACAGAGATGGCTCTTGAGGCTGGTATTAAATTACCAAGAGAACTTAAAAAGCTAGAGGAGATACAGATAAACTGTTGGGTATGTAATGATGAAATACTACGACTAGTAATAAATCCATTTACACCTAAACGTATTCCGTACTGCTCTGCACCCTATGAGATTAATCCGTACAGTTTCTTTGGTATAGGTCTTGCAGAAAACATGGACGATACCCAAACACTTATGAATGGTTTTATGAGACTTGCAGTAGATAACGCTGTATTNTCTGGTAATTTACTTATAGAAGTAGACGAATCAAATTTAGTTCCTGGTCAAGACTTGACAGTATATCCAGGAAAAATTTTTAGGAGACAAGGTGGCGCACCTGGACAAGCAATATTTGGAACTAAGTTTCCAAATGTGTCAAGTGAAAATATGCAGTTATTTGATAAAGCCAGAGTGTTAGCTGATGAGTCCACTGGATTACCCTCATATTCATACGGTCAGACTGGGGTTCAGGGAACAGGACGAACTGCATCAGGGATATCAATGTTAATGGGTGCTGCCACCAGTTCTATTCGTACCGTAATTAAAAATATAGATGACTATTTATTACGGCCTATGGGAGAAGCATTGTATGCATTTAATATGCAGTTTGACTTTGATCCTTCTATAAAAGGTGACTTAGAAGTTAGGGCTAGGGGTACTGAGAGCTTTATGAAGAATGAAGTTAGATCACAACGTCTGATTACATTCTTACAAATTGCAAGTAATCCAGTACTCGCACCCTTTGCTAAGTTTCCTTANATNATGCGTGAGATCGGTAGAACTATGGATCTGGACGTTGATAAGATTACAAACAATCCAGAAGAAGCTATGCGTCAGGCAGTATTAATGCAACAAATGCAACAACAGATGCAACCAGAAGGTCCACCAGCAGGAGCAAATCCAAATGATCCTACAGGTGGAGGAGGAGGTAATATAGGTGTAGGTACTGCTCCAGGACCAGGACAACGAGGTTTTCCAACTGGAGGTGGAGCTAATGCTGGACAACGTAGACCTGCACCGCAACAAGGAGTAGCGAATGCACCCCAACCTAGCCAAGGCGTTGCTGCCACTGGTCAACCAACAAGACTTCAATGATCTATTTCAGGAGTATATAGATCTTAAAATAGAGCAGACAGTTAGAGAGTTTGAACAAAGTGATGTAGATAGTAGTATGTGGAAAGCTCAGGGTAAGTTGCATATCTTGAGAAAGATACGAGACATGAAGACTGAAGTTAGATCTACAGCAGAAAGAAACTGGAAGTAACAATGAAAAAAAAAGCTATACAATGGGGAGCAGACGCAGTCCAAAACTTATATGAAAAGTTTGGATTTTTTCAAAGAAATCCTACTCGATATATGAGTAAAGAAAAGGGTAGAGAGTGGCTGGAAAAAAACAAAAAAGATGCTTTAGAAGGTAAAGATAAAACATTACTACTAAGAGCAAAAGAAACAGCATCTTTAGGTACTGGTTTAAGCGATAGCACCAAACCTGTACAAGATATGTTTCTCCCTACAAAAGTTTTAAAATCTATGAAAGGTGCTGCTGGAGAAAAAAGAATTAGAGGAGAGAGTGGATTTGAGACACTAAAAAAAGAAATTGGTGATAATTTTGACATAGATCAAAAAGGATCTAAAGTTCAGATAGGAGTAAACCAAAATGGAGAAGCATTTCTCTTAGATGGAAATACTCGTGCTGCTGTAGCTGATAAATTAAATATTCCTTATCTTAAAACTGAAGTTAGATATTTTAATGGTGGAGAAAATGCACAAGGAGCATTTATGCCATATGACGTTATTCGTATGGCTAAAGATAGAAAAGGCGCACAAAAAAGTTTAGAGTTTGAAAAAGAATACGGAGAATACATAAAAGAAAATATGAAAGATCCTAACAAAAAACCATATTCTCATATTGGTCAATTAGCTCGTGAATTTGTACAATTTAACAGGGGCGGTACAACTATGAAAAACAATCCACCAGTAGGTTCTTTACCAGAAGAGGTAGCAGATGATATACCTGCAATGATCTCTGAAGGTGAATTTGTAATACCAGCAGACGTTGTAAGATATGTTGGTTTAGATAAGATCCATTGTATGATGCGAGATGCAAAAATGGGTTTAAAAGCTATGGAGCATGAAGGGCTTATAGTGGATGTAGATGAAGAGGGTAGACCAGAAGAACCTCAAGAAGAACCTAAAGGAGAAGTGGCTATAATAGATGTAGTCCAGATAGAAAAGGCTGAACCAATGGTAAAAGAACTTAAAGAGGGTGGTGTAGTTTCTCCTATACTTAATCCTGAAGAAGAAGTAAACGTAATGAACCAAGGAGGAATGCTGACACAAACAACAGCCCCTGATGGATCTTTAGTAGAGTTTCAAGAAGGTGGTATGGTTGATCAGATGGATGCTATGATGGCTGAAGAAATGCCACAAGAAGCTCCTGATATGGCTGAAGAAATGCCTCCTGCACAAACAGATCCTATGGCAGATGCACCTATGTTAAATGCTCCATTGGTTCAAGTTATAAATGATGTACCTCATGTACTAGCTTATCTACAAGAAGATGAGATTAAAGCACTACACTCAGCAGGTAGAGGACTTGATGAAGAAGGTAAACAACAATTAAGTCCAGAAGGTGTTCCAGTGTTTGTCGCAAACGATCCAAGTGAAGCTGCAGCAGATGCAGCTGCTGAAGCTGCTGCTGAAGATCCCGATGAGGTAGGTTATGGAAGTGTTTCTGATCCTGTTGGGATGGGTATATCAGGACAAACAGATGATACAGGTGGTCCTGCTGGACCTGGAGCAGATGACAGCGCACCAGGAGATATGGACGATGACTCCATGAAAAAGATGCAGGAAGAACTTACTAAAGAAGATAAAGAATCTTTAGATCCTTCTGGTAGTGACAGAATATACAAAGCAGGTGTAGGCTTTATTGATAAGATAATAAACAAAAGATTACAAAGTCAAGTAAATAGACCAAACCCACTACAAGGAATGCCACAGTATAATGTAGCTACTGTTGCTCAAGGTGGTCTTATGAGATCTCCTGTTTATCTTCAAGAAGGTGGTGCAATGATGGATGATGAAGATAATAGAGCTATTGATCCACAAGATCTTCCAGCAGATGCACAAAATCGTATGGAAGCAGAAAGTAGAATGCCTACCCAAGAAGAAGTTCCTGTAGCATCTGAACCTAATATTGCTTCAGATGAACAAGTTGCAGAAAGGTTGCCTGATTTATTTGATTCACGAACAGGAGAAAGATTTGATATTTTTGGTATGGAAGGAGGAAATAGAGCAGCGCAGATATTAGGTGAAGATCCTGATATAAGTGATGCATCTTTAGATTACTTGCGTCAAAACAGAGATATATTTTTAAATGCTAAAGATCGTGTAGAATCTGATGAAGGTGTTAGTTATGAAGATGTAGCTAAAGAACATTTTAATCTTTTTGGTAAAGATGAGGACAGAATAGGTGCTGAAGGTTTGATGAGTATGCAACAAGATCAGCCTGAAGAAAGTGTAGGAGATGCTGTTGGAGATATAGCAGGAGGCATAATGAGTCCTGACACACCTGCACCTACAACTGAACAGCAAGGATTTTTTACTGAAGATGAAAAAGACAGATTTGTAGAACAACTAGGAAATATAGATATGACTGGTTTTGAAGATGTTCAGAAAAAAATGGTAGCAGATACTTTTATAGAAAGAGAAGATGGATCTTTTGATCTTGACCCTCGATCTATTGTTGCATCTCATCTTGAAAATAAAAGTTTTGAGACAGCAGACGGTAAACCTGCTACACCTGATCAGGCTTTTTACAGAGAGGGAGAAAAACAAGGACAACCTTTACCTAGACAATTTAAACTTAATTTAATGGAAGCAGGTATTAATAATTTATCAAATCAATATGTAGGTGCAGAATAAAAACTTTTTAATCGGCTACCTGTTACCCTCTACAATAACGTAGAGCCACTAATAGCCCCATAGAAGGAGTAAAACAATGGAAACAACAGCACAAGTACAACCAACTAAAGTAGCTACGATGAAATATCGTAAGAACTCAATAGAAGAAAATGATAAAGAAATTGAAGAGCTAGAAAAAGCTAGGGCAGGAGAAGAAGAAAAAGAAGAGGTTGAACAAGAACCTGAACATCCTGAAGAGCGTACATTTAAAAAACGCTACGGAGATTTGCGTAGACATCTTCAAAAGAAAGAAGATGAGCATCGAAAAGAATTAATGACAATTAGGGATCAGTTATCTACTCTTACAAAGACACAAGTAAGGCTTCCTAAAACAGATGAAGAAATAGATGAGTGGGCTAATAAATACCCTGATGTTGCAAAAGTAGTAGAAACTATTGCTACAAAGAAAGCAAGGGAAAACTCAAAAGATATAGAACAGAGATTAGCTTACTTAACTGAAAAAGAACAGAGAGTTAATCGTAGAGAAGCTGAGACAGAGTTAGCTAAACGTCACCCAGATTTTGACGAATTAAGAGGTAGCTCAGAGTTTCACGAATGGGCTGAAAAACAGCCTAAAATGATACAACAGGCACTTTACGACAATGAAGATGATTTTGAAGCTGCATCAAAAGCAATAGACTTATACAAGCTAGAAAGAGAAAGAGATAGTGTGGATAAGTCTTCACCAAAAGAAGCAGCTAAATCAGTTGATACTCGTAGAAAAACGAGAGAACCAAATCAAGACCCTAAAGCAAAATGGTCTGAATCAAAAGTTAGAAAGTTATCAGGTAAACAGTGGGATAAG
>FUFK010038864.1_pt1 | contig 12295 bp, 12 predicted proteins | sample 1021851 | NCBI WGS metagenome assembly FUFK01 (sample SAMEA51879418, study PRJEB19060) | metagenome
GCCCCGCCGATCGAGGCGGGCCGCACCCAACGGGCCGCAGCGCAGCGGAGGACCAGGCGCAGCCGGGTTGCGGCACGCCGCGGCGGGACTAAGGGCAGCGACCGCCCAGCCCCTTTGCCGGGGCCGCAAACAGCGCCGACGCGCAACGCGCGGCGTCCACAGCCCTGCGCGCCAGCGCACGGCTCCAACGGAGCCCGACCAACACGCACTCTCAAATCCGGACGGCCGTCGCGGCGGCGTGCGCGCGCAATTGTGCGCCAGCCGCCGCCGCGCCCTCCGGCCGGATCGAGCGCGCCACGCGGCAAAACAAAGACGACGCGGACCCTGGCGGCTTCGCAGAAGTCCGCCAGCGCACGCGCATCCAAATCCGCGTTCAATCTCCCGGCAACGCCGGCGCGTCAGCGATCGCAACCCGAATGGGCCGAGACGCGCAGCGACTCGGCGGCGCGCATGCGCCGTAGAGCGTGGCCGCGCGACAGCGCGGGGCGCCAGAACGCAATCTGCCAACGATCAGCCTACGCCAGAGCCGGTATTTCTATCCCTCACTTCGATCACACGACCTCGATCTTGTGGATTTCCAACAGCGAGCGCGTCGTGTGCGAACCCCACAACGAAGGACGCAACCATGACCGAAGCCGTTGACCGAATTATCCGTCTTCCAGCGGTGCTCAAAGCTACGGGCCTGAGCCGCTCAACGCTGTACCGAAAGATCGCCCAGGGGAGCTTCCCCAAGCAGATCGCAATCAGCGAGCGATGCGCGGGCTGGCGCGAATCTGCCGTCAATGCATGGCTCGCGAACCCCGGGCGCTATGGCCGTTCGAAGGGATCCTGAACTGATCTAGGTCGCGATGCCTAAGCGATAGGCGCGCGTTTCAACGGCGTTCGAAACGCCTAGCGGACTGATGACGCGCGGCAGCTTTGCGCCCCAATTGTCGCCGTTCAGCGACCCAATCCACCATCCCGGAAGCTGCCGTACGTTCATCGGCCTCGCGGAGGAGCGGAATGCCCGACTTTGGGGACAATCCTGCCGTTCATGAGCGCTACGTCAAACGGCAGGTCTCTTCAGAAGCCGACGTTCAGTGCTTGCCCGACCGCCTATCGGTACGCGACCGAAAATGGGCCGAGTGTGGAAGGTCGGGTTTTGTTCGCAGCGTGAAAGTGGCCGGTAGGTGAGCGACGCTATGAGGTGATGAACATCGACTTGGATCATGCGTCGGTGCCTTCGAGCACTGCGTCGTCGGCGACGGCTACAGGACGATGCTGGACCATGAGTTTGATATCGTTTTGCCCACCACAGACTTCGCATTTCCAGCCGACGCCAGCCTCGATCTCGGTGCGCCAGGGAAAGATTGAAGTCTCGCACTCCGGATTGGCGCATTTGACCTCGATCTGGTCGGGTGCGAAGTGCGCCTTGTTCTCGCCAGCGTCTGTGACCTCGTAGGTCGCACCGCATTCGAAGCACTTTGCGTCAACCACCGACTGACCGTGCGGCATCCGCTTGCGAACCGGATGGCCGCATTTCATACAATCGATCGACGCGATCGTACCGATCGTGGCATTCCAAACCGGCGACGCCAGGACCTCCGTCAGATAGGCGGCGATTTCATCGCAGCGCGCTCGGAATTTGGCGTGGTCGACCGGAGCGCCGCCTTTGCGCTGCTTGATCGTCTGCACATGGAGGTGGGCCCCCAACGCGTCGTAATGGCGCTTGATTGTGGCCATGTTCAAGACCTTCTCGGTGCCCAACGCCTGCATAACCTCCGGCGTCACGCCGAGCGATGGCTCGATACCGAAGGCCAAGCTGCTGTCCTTGTCCGCGTTGGGGTCAATCTCGAGGAGCACGGCCATGACCTTGCGTGGCTGCCAGGTTTCATATTCGGCTGGCGGGAATTCATCTTTGTAGGCCAAGGCCCGATCATAGGTGAGCGACTCCATCGCCATACGAAGCTCGAGCGCCGCGTATTTGAGCCGCTCATCATCCGCGGACCCGAGCTCATCCGTGGCGCGCGCGAGTTCGCGCCTCGCATCGTCACGATAGTTGGTCACACCGTCCTCCTGCGCCCGAAATGGGTCCGATTGCGTCAAAGGCCAAGGCCGGTTCCGATTGAAAGTCCCTCGGTCAAGCCAGGGCGGGTTCGAGGTCTGCGGTCGATCCGGCATTCTCCGGCAAAGCAGCCAGAACATGGGCGTGGACCTCGCCGAGATTTATGAGGGTCACGATTTCAGGGGCCTCCTTCAGAGCCTTCTGCAGAAGATCCATCTGATAGGGCTCGTAGATGATGTGATCGCCGTAGGGTGGCCAGATCGCCATCACCCTATGAACGGGCTTCTCGTCGTGCGCAAAAGCTGACCATCGGTCGTGTCTGGAGACGACCGCGTTTGCCGCTTCGAAGGTGAAGCCCGCATCAATGAGCAGTTTGGCGATCCGAAACAGGCAAAGGTCGGGCACGCTGAAGCGCTTCCACTTCGCGCGTGGAATCGGGTCGTCGTGGGTGTCGGCACCCGGCTTGTGGAAGCCGGGAAGCATCCCGACGCGACCGCCTAGACCCCGCTTCAGGTAGGACCGTAGCCCTTCATAGCCAACGCCGACGATCTCGGCTGCTCGGGCGGTGGTAACTGTCGGGTGCGCCATCATGGACTCCTAGAATCGGTGTTATCGGAACCGAAAATAGGAAGTGATAGGATCGGTGTCAACGGAACCGAATTTATGGATCAGGAGGTTCCGGTTCCGCGATCAAGGCGTCTGCCAACTCGGATAGCCAAGGAGAGACGTCCTCGATGCGCACGGCATCGGCGTGGGCCGCATAATAGTCGCCGACCGTTCGATAGGCGTCGCCGAAGCGATCCGAGAAGATTTGCTGGAGCTTGTCATTCCGGCTGAGGACGCTGGTGAGCGCGCGACCGCCGCAAAGGAACTTCAACGCATGACCTGTGCCGAGCAGATAGAGGTGCTTACGCTTCGGTGTCGGATCCAGCGCCAGCAGCAGGTGATCCTTGAAGACACCGTTCTGCCGGATCGACTCAGCGCCGCCGCGCCAGCGGATGAATTTGAACTCGGCGACCCGCAGATTGGTCTCTAAGTCGAAAGCGCGCCCCGTGTTTCCGGCCCCTAGCGAGACATACTCGACGCGTTCGCCGGGCTCGAGGAGGTGTGGCAGACACAATAGAATCCCCAGCGCATGGATGGTGACATTGATTTGGCCCGCCTGGCGCTTCAATTCCGCTGCGGCCTCCAACACTTCGCGGCCAGCGCCGGCCCCTTCTAGGAACCCGGCGCATTGGTCGACCGTCACGCCCTGAACGGCGGCTTCGAGCCGCGAAAGCGTTGCGGTCAGGTCGGGGCCGGTGAAACCGGCAAGCACACCGACGATATCTGACTGACCCGCGCTCAAGCCGCTCCTCCAAGGACGTGGGCCATCCAATCCGTCAGTTCGGCATTCACCTGCGCATCGACATAGACGTCGCAACGCGGCGCCGTGCCGGCCTTCACATCCAGGACGAGGTGCAGTCCGACCGCATAGGCGTAGGCACCGGCCTGCTCGGTCAGGCCTTGCAACTTCCAGATGTCGCCGTCGAAGTCCTTGTTGGTGACCTTCTTGACCTCGACCACCAGCAGGTTCTCCTTCTTTCCCACGCGGTGGACAATGAGGTCGGGGACGATCGCGTCCTTGCCGATCAGTTCGTCATCGGTGAGGCCGTATCGAAGCCGCTTGATGACCGTCTCGCGCCGGCTCCACTCCAGATCGATCGACCAACCGGGATATTTTCCGTCCAGAAGGCGCCCGAGCCGCGCGACGATGGCGCGCTCGGCGGGATCCGCATAGGCAAGTTCGGCGTCGCGCAGCAGCTCGCGAACGGCTTCGGCGAAGACGGCCAGCGTCTGTTTGAGCTCATCGACCATGCGCCGAGCTATCATAGACGGCGCCCCGGCAATATAGGACCGCCGAAGTCACGGCGGCGGTCTTGCCAGTCGCGATGGGAGATCGCTGGTGGCGGAAGAACAACGCGACGTGGAGATTCACTGGCCCGACGAATTTGATGAGGCGAAGCGGGCCGAACTCCGCGGCCTGGTGTTGGCATACAACGACGCGCTGACGGAACTTGAGGCAGGCCTGGCCGCCGTTTTCGCGTCCGACGGCGAGCGCAACGGTGTCTTTCATGGCTTCCTCAAGCGTTGGGACAAGGCTTGGTCCAAGCCCGGCCCGTGCATGCACATGGGCTGCACCAACACGAGCATTCCGCGTTCGCACACGATCTCGCTCGGCACCTCCATCCGTCTCATCGCGGAGAAGGGCCACGTCCTGACGCCGCGCTACGGCGAGGACGGGATCGACCTGATCGAGATCGGCGTGCGGGACGCGTCGACGTTCCCGGGCTTCTGCGACGCGCACGAGCAACTGTTCTCCGGCTTCGAAAGCCAGAAGGCGATGACGCAGGCCGATCATTTCCGCCTGCAAATCTTTCGGACGATCTGTCGCGAGATCCACTCGAAGCGCCACCAACAGCAAAAAGCGGAGGCGATGCTGGCGGAGCATCGGCGCCGACGTGACGCCTTCATTCTCCAGAAGATCAACGCGGCGGCTGACGGGCCGCAGGCGCTCGATGTCTCGGGCTTGAAGTTCGAGAACGACGAAATGGAGACGAAGCTGGTCGACCACCTCGCCGGCATCCAGGCGGATTTGCCGGAACTGGAGGGCCTCTACGCCAACGTCTTGGACGAGATTCAGAACGGCGGCGACAAAGCCGCGATGACGGTCATCAATTTCGATTTTCAGTTGCCCGTTTGCCTGTCCGGTTTCGGCGTTCTGAACTACCGGGAAACCGTGGCCGGCCCGATGCAGCGGGCCCTGTGCATGCTGGCCATCCTGCCCGAGAAGGGATGTACAAAGCTATTGCTGGCTGCGGCGAAGGAGCATGAACGCGCAATCGGCCTGCATGTGTCGAATCACGGGTCGTTCGCCGTGATCGAGATGCTGGAAAGTTGGATGATCCACGGCACGGATCATTGGTTCGTCACCCCGTCGGCGTGGAACCGCATTCCGAAAAATCGACAGCAGGCGATCCGGGGGCGCCTGATTGAACCGCTCTCCCTCGCCGAACGCGCGCCGTTTTCGCTTCTCGACGATGTGCGTCGGCACATCCTCACGATCGCGGAGAGCCAGGTTGCCGCCGGCAAGGTCGCCTTTGCTGATCTTGCAGCCGTGCAGCGGACAATCGCCGAGCAGAGAGCTAAGCTGGAGTGGACGGCCTAAGCCATATGCTTCGCGATGACCTTGTCGGGCTCGCTTCGCTACCTTCCATCGGCCGCTTCTTTCTGACGCCGACGTTCCCGGATAGGCGCTTTATGAAAGTGTCCGGTCGCAATATGCGCGCGCCGCTGACGCGCAAGATGCGCCACGACAGTCGATTTCAGCCAACATGCATTTACCACTTCTGCCAAACGGCGATGCTCGCAGCAGTCCCGAAACGAATCACCCCAATCAGCCTCGCCGCGGCCCGGTCGGGCCAGCCGCCGACGAAACTAGCCTCACATGTAGAAGCTGTAGCTGACTTGCGGCTTCTCGTTCACGTCCACGTACTTCATGATGTCGCCGATCTTCTTGGCGCACTCGAGCGTGATCGGTAGCCGACCGTCCATCTGGGTGTTGTTCCAGTTCATCTTGGTCAAACCCAGGATCTCCTCGCACAGGCTCTCGAGCGACGAATCCTGCTCGTAGACGGTGATCTTGAGCGGGCTCGGAACGTACTGACCCGGATAGGTCTTGTAGAAGTCGACCGTGCCCCTGGTATACAGGACGCCCTCGGTCTCCGAGATGGTGAGCAGCGTCCCGCGTTTTGGCGGATACTTCTTGTCACTGAAGAGGCGGACGTCGGTGTCTGTGATGGCGACGAAATCCTTCGAGCGGATGCCCTTCTCCTTCAACGCCCGCAGGAAGCCCTTGCGCTCGCCATCGCGGAACCGGCTGGATTTGTGGATGACGATCCGGGCCGGCATGTGCTCCAACGCGCGGTCATACTCGTCCAGCGCGTCGCTGAGCAGTTCGTAGGCCTGATCCTCACTCAGGAAGGGATGTCGGTTCTTCTTGTCGATTGAAACGGGCGTCCCGCGCAGGATGATGCCATGGCCGAACTCGTCAAAAACCTGTGCCAAACTGGACGACACTGTCTCGCCGTCACGGCTCTTGTAGAACCCGATGCCGATGTAGCACGACCGCAGCTTGGAGCCGTCCTCGACTAGCCGCCAGGGGATTGTCCGGTTTCCCTTGTAGTAAAGCGCCGTGCAGAAGTTCCAGGCCTTCGTTGCGGGATCCTGCTGCTCTCCCGCGAACTTGGTGATAAGAATGGTCTTCTCGCGAACGAGCTGGAGCGGCGTGCCGAGATGCATGCACTTGGCTTTCAGCCTCCGCCGGAAATTGTTCTCGAGTTCGCTTTCATCTTTGTCGTCGCCGACTGCGGCGGTGGTCACGGAATCGAACATCTCGTTCGGTATGACGCATACGATCACGTCGACGGACCTATTCTCGGCCAAAAAGCGGATCTGCTCGTAATAGAGATCCACCGCCCGCTCAACGCGATCGGCGCGCGAGCCCAGCTTCACGATAGCCGTGATCTCCGACTTCTTCAGCAGGCGCGCATACTGGGGCGAGTTGATGAGCCTGGTGAGGAAGCCATAGTTCTGGTTCACCCCTCCGAAGCCTCGGAAAAGGTTCAGGAGCTGGGACTCCTTTTTGCGCTCGACGCCATCCCGGCAACGCTCAAGCCATTCGTCGAAGAGGTCAATGCCCTCACCGCGACCGACCACACCGATCCGAAGCTCGGTCCGGCGCAGCTCGTCGCGCTTGTCGTAGACGCCCATGTTCTCGATGCCCGTGCGCGGGCAGACGTGCGTGCCGGTGCCGAACTCGAGAAGCGGCTCTGCAAGGGTGGTCAGTTTCATGCCGCCACCTCGTCATCGGTCACGTCGTCATCGAAGACGGCATCCGCGGCAATGTCCCCGTCGTCCAAATCCTCCTCGCCATCGCGGTCCACATCGAACTCAAGGAGCGTTCCGAACGTCAACGACGTGTCGTCCGCCTCATCCGCCCCGCTGCTGTTCGACAGGAAGTACGCGACGAAGCGCACTGCGTTCCTGACGCTCAGGTTGAGTTCGAGCCGCTTCTGCTTGGACAGCAGCTTGTCGTGCCAGTTCGACCGCTTGAAACCGTCGTAGGAGAAATACCAGCTCGGCACGATCTGGGCGAACCAGGTCCCGCCGAGGTTCGAAAACGTCAACTCGAACGAGAAGTGCTGATGGTGCAGGACCTTGTCAGGGTCCTTCTTCTGATACCTGACCACATAGACCGTGCGGGTTGCGCTGGCCTTGCCGACCCAGGCCTCCCTGCGGATGTCCTGGCCTTCCTCGGCCGGCACGAAGAAGAAGAAGCCGTCCTTCGGATGGGCGCGCACGTTGCGCGCCTTCAGCATCTGACGGGCTTCGGCCGCGAGCAACTGCTTCAGGACGTTGACGTTGTCCGGCTCATCGGAGTCCGCCAGATCGGCTACGTCCAGCCGCTCGACGGTGCCCTCGTCCACGATGCTGACGAGGCCGCTGGCGGCGATGTCCGTGAACGAGAACAACTTGTTGTCGTGGCAGACCCACGCGTCGGTCTGCACGTCGTTGAGGACCAGGGCCATCTTCACGACCGCCCTGCGACCCTTCGCGTAACCCCGGTAGCTCAGCTCGACCTTGGCCCGCTCAACCACTGCCCTGTCGTCGATCGTCAGTTCGGCGACGTACACGGCATTGGGAAGCCGGATCTCCTGCAGATTGGTTGTGATCGCGGTCGGCGCCTCGACCGTCTCGGAACGGATGCTGATGAAGGCGTCAACTTCGCCGAGGATGTGCCTGAACTCCGCCAGCACCCGCTCCTGCGCGGCCAACCGCAGTCCGGTCACCATTCCCAGGATGTCACCGAGGTCGATGATGTGTTTGGCACAGTTGAAAGAGAATTCCTCCGTCAGAAGCGCGTTCACGGCGTTCTGGCTATAAGATGATTGCTTCTTCCCGAGCATCAACACGTAGAGCTCGTCGAACGTGTTGTAGTAGGATCGGCTCATGAACTGGCCGACCGTGAACTTCACCTTCTCCAGGCCGGTCGTGGACGTCACCTGAAAGGCGACGCGGTCATGGTCGTCGCCGAGATCGATCCCGGGATAGTTCTTCTGCTTGCGGTTGAGGTTTATAAGGTGTGGCAGGTTGAAGACCGACTTTAGGATGGGGATGAATGCATCCTCCAGCGCCAGATTGACGTCGGTCCTGCCCTGCGCCGTTGCCAACTCGACCTGAACGATGATGCGGCTGACCACATCGCGAAGCTGGTTCTCGACCTCAAGCTGCCTCACGCGCCGCCCCTCCCATAGATCTCAGGCAAAATCTGGGAACGCACCGGGAACATTGCAAGTGCCTGCGCTTCAATTGCGAACCCAGCTTTCGATGGTCAGGCGCTTCCACCCAACATACCAATCACCGTTTGCTGAACCAACGCGGCTTCCAGGATCAACAGGCGGGAACGCTGATGACCAACTTCAGGGCGCAAAGCCGAACGGCTGGCCTGCGCGACACGATGGCGGGTTTCAGCAATAGCCGCCGCTCACATCAACGATGCTGAATGCCTTGAGCTGGTCGGGAGCTGCCGGGGGACAACGGGTCCAATCGGGGGCAGCTAGCCCGGTGGCGTCAGCTGGAACCTGCCAGTCCGCAGTCGGCCGATGAGCGGAAACAAGCGCGACATCTTGCCGACACCAAATTTCAGCCAAAATGAAAATGGGACCGGCAGTGGGACCAAAATCTCCCCGAAAGATATTTCCCTGCAATATCAGTCGCTTAATACAGAAACTGGCGGAGAGGGTGGGATTCGAACCCACGTTACGGTTCCCCGTAAACCGCATTTCGAGTGCGGCGCGATCGACCACTCTGCCACCTCTCCGCGAGGGGTCCGCAGGGCAATTGCATGCCGCTCCGTCCGGTCGAGCGCGGGCCTCTAGACCAAGGTTCGCAGGGTTGCAAGCGCCTTGCCGCACTCTTCTTGTGCGAACGCGAAAGCGCATTAGATTAAGGGCATGACCAACGCCTCCGACCCGCTCGATCTGGCGATTGCCGGCGTCCCTCTCCCTCCGATCGCGCATGCGCGCTTCAATCTGGGCGATGTTGTGCGGCACCGGCTGTTCGATTTCCGCGGGGTGATTTTCGATATCGATCCTGTGTTCGCCAATACCGACGAATGGTATGAGGCGATCCCCGAGGATGTCCGCCCGCGCAAGGACCAGCCCTTCTACCACCTGCTCGCCGAAAATGCCGAGTCGAGCTATGTCGCCTATGTCAGCCAGCAAAATCTGGTCGCCGACGACAGCGACGAGCCGGTCGATCACCCGGCGATCGGCGGACTGTTCGAAGAGCTGGACGGCGGCCGCTACAGGCTGAAGCGCGAACACCGGCATTAGGTTTGTTTGAGAACGCTGGCGCGTTCAGCGGTACCGGCCCGCATTCCGGGCGAAAGCCCGGTAACAAAGGTTGACTTCCCCGCCCGAATCCCATAACCGCGCCGTTCCTCCCGCCGGGCTTGTCCTGCGCGGGCAAATGCTTTTGAAATTGAGATGAGGCCCATGTTCGCTATCGTGCGCACGGGCGGCAAGCAGTATCGCGTTGCCGCAGGAGACAAGATCGTCGTCGAGAAGCTCGACGGTGAAGCCGGTTCGACGATCACCTTGGGTGACGTGCTGCTCGCTGGCGAAGGTTCGGATCTGAAGTCGACCGACGGCCTGACCGTTTCGGCCGAGATCGTCGCCCAGCAAAAGGGCGAGAAGGTCATCGTCTTCAAGAAGCGCCGTCGGCACAATTATCGCCGCAAGAACGGCCATCGCCAGAACCACACCATCCTGAAGATCACCGCGATCGGTGCGCAGGAGACCAAGAAGAAGGCCGCTAAGGCCAAGGCGACCGAGGGCGATGCCCCGGCGGCCGCGGAAGCGTAAGGAGTAATCCGAAATGGCACATAAGAAGGCAGGCGGTTCTTCGCGCAACGGTCGCGACTCGCAGTCCAAGCGTCTCGGCGTGAAGAAGTTCGGTGGCGAAGTCGCCATTGCCGGCAACATCCTCGTGCGTCAGCGCGGCACGAAATACTATCCGGGCGTCAATGTCGGCATCGGCAAGGACCACACCCTGTTTGCGCTTACCGACGGCCGCGTGCGATTCCACGACGGCAAGCTCGGTCGCAAATTCTGCTCGGTAGAAATGATTGCGGCTGCGGCCGAATAAGCTGGGCGACCATCCGGGTTGCCCGCCAGGGTGACCCGGGTCTCCAAATCTGGAGACCGCAAAAGGGAGACGGGTCACCCCGGTCTCCCTTTTTTATTGCTCCCTCCCCACCCCAACTGTCGCGCTCCGGTCATTAACCCGGGGCATCGGCGGGTCCGCGAGGAGAGTAACATGTTCGCACGTACACAGCGGTTAATGCTGCGGCCCGGCTGGATCGAGGATGCGCCCGAACTGGCGCGCGCGATCGGCCATCATGAGGTTGTCCGTAACCTCAGCCGCGCGCCCTGGCCCTATGCGGTGAGCGACGCCGAAGAGTTTCTGCTGAGCGAGCGCAAGGCGAGCGACCTGCCGGTCTTCCTGATCTGCGCGCTGGAGGATGCGACCAGCCGCATCGTCGGCTGCATCGGCCTGGACCGGATGGAGCGCGGCGGTGTCGAGCTCGGCTATTGGATCGCGCCCGATGCCTGGGGTCGCGGCTATGCGACCGAAGCCGGCCGCGCGGTGATCGACATCGCCCGCACGCTGCGCGTCCCCACCCTCACCGCCAGCCACTTCGCCGACAACCCGGCATCGGGTCGCGTCCTGCGCAAGCTCGGCTTCCGCCCCACCGGCCGCACGATCCCGCGCCACTCGCTCGGCCGCGGCGGCGAGGATGTGACGGTGGAGTTCGAACAACGCCTGTCGGACTCGGACTGCACCGACCCGTGCGACCGAATGGCGGCGTGAGATTCTAGAAGCCCCTCCCCTTCAGGGGAGGGGTTGGGGTGGGGCCGTAATATCTCACCGAGACCGTGCGCGCTGGGCAAGCCCATGTTTGTCCCCGCTAGCCATCACAACGCAGCAAGAGAGCGTTGCAATCCCGGCCATGTCGGGCAATTTTCATTGTATGCAAATCAAGGTAATGCCCGACTACGGTTGCGCGCCGCTTTGGTGGGACGAGACGGGCCGGGTAGGAAATATCGACCCGGAAGAGCTCAGTCTCACTACTACGTTGGCAAACGACTTATGGGCTTGGGCACACGAATATGATGCCACTCTCAACGAGGATGACCCGGCTAAATCCGGTTTCAACTCAGAGTCAGCTGAGCGCGATTTTCAAGAGCGAGGCCAACGCTTGGCAGATCGGGTGGCTTTAGAGCTGGCCCATGCAAAAGTGCGCTACTGGCGATCACCTTAGCACTCGCCTCAACTGATCGGACGGAGCCAGTTACGCTACACGGCTCCGTCCGAAACTCTGGGCCTCAGTTCGCGGCGGCGGCTTCGCGGCGTACCGGGTCCGGCGCGGTTTCCCAGCCGCCGCCCAGCGCCTTGAACAAGGCCACCTGTGCCTCGGCCAGCGCGGCGTTGGATTGGGCGAGCGCAGCACGGGCCCCTGCCCGCTCGCGTTCGGCGTCGATGCGCTGGAGCAGGCTGTCGCGCCCGGCCTCGAAGCGCAGGATCGCGATGCGCGCGGCGTTGGTCGCCGATGCATCGGCGCGGCGCAGCGCGACGTTGCGCTCGATCTCGCCCGAATAGCGCGCNAGCGCCTGNTCGACNTCNCGCAGCGCGGTCAGCACNGTGCCGTCGAACGCNGCGAGCGANCCNTCCGCNCCNGCCTCGGCCTGACGNANCNGCGCNCGNGCNGCNGTGATGTTGGGGAAGTTCCAGCTGAGCAGCGGCCCGAGCGAGAAGTTGAACGACGANCTCTTGCCCAGATNNTCGANNNTNTGCGNNCCNAGCGACACCGANCCNNNCAGCNNGATCGACGGNTAGAGCGNNGCNGTCGCNACNCCNACCCGCGCNGTATCNGCCGCNAGCNNCCGCTCGGCCTGACGNACNTCGGGNCGNCGNGCGAGCAGNGCCTGNCCATCGCCNACCGGNATCAGNNCCGACACGCCCGGNGGCGTCGCACAGGCGCTCGCATCGCTATCCAGCTCCGCCGGCGGCTTGCCGGTCAGCGTCGCCAGCGCATAGAGCGCGGCGCGGCGTTCGGCCTCGAACGCCGGGACCTGCGCCCGGGCA
>FUFK010431997.1_pt1 | contig 12295 bp, 10 predicted proteins | sample 1021851 | NCBI WGS metagenome assembly FUFK01 (sample SAMEA51879418, study PRJEB19060) | metagenome
GCCCAGCGGTAGCTGATCCGTTTCCGACATATTTTCCGAACTTTGAAAAACCTTCGATTTCCGCAAAACAGTACGCAATGTTTTGTTCGTTGGTAGTTTGCGAAGTTCCTACTGAAACAACAGTGCTAGTAGGTGCTGTATTCTGCCACATGTTTGTATCCGATGCAACTGCGGCGGTTGTATTAAGGAAAAGTTTATTTCCAACGCCTTGGTCAAGATGTAAGACTTGCCAATTAGTTGCATCTTCTAAATTTTTTACTATCACTAAACGAGGAGCTACCCCAAGCCCATGGCCGAAAGTGATGTTGCTGTTTCCACCGGGGTTGAATTTACAAATTGAAAATCCTGCTGTTGTGTTTGCTGTAACCGTACTGTCCACGGAACCATCATCGTTGGTGCTGCCTGAACTGTTTCCGGCCAACCACTGCCACGCTACAAAATTTTCAGAACTCGTGTTTACTTTATCGTCGTCGCCCAACGCAAAACCATCGGACTCAAAGGCCGTCACCGTATCGGCGTCGGTAGCTTCAGCGGTCGTGGCGTCTGACGAAATAATTTTCGTCGCGCCGCGAACTGCGTCGGTAAGAATATTGCTATCCGATGCGGAGCGGTTTTTGATCCATACAAGATCGGGTTGGAATGTAGAATTGCCGCCTTGATTGATTGATTGGGTTGAGCCATTACCGGCATACAGCGTGGTTTGGAAATGCGCTGACGAATCGGCAATGGTTGGGTCGTCTAAATTAGCTAAAGTTAAATTCTTAAATCCTGTAACCGTAGTTTCCCAACCGCTTTGACCAGCATCAAGTATTGCCCCAGCGTTGGCATCGGTTCCGCTGTACACCATGGCATAAGGCTGTCTGGCTGTAGATAAACTGGNACCNNTNANGTCCATNATCGAATATGTNGAAATNTCNGCAAACGTGCCAGAGGTAGCGTCATCTGCCGCCANNCCCATCTTTCCGTTATCCATGTCGAACAGGAGTTGAAAGAAAGTCTGAGCGGCAACCGCAGGTGGGCCAGTGTCAGCGACGAGAGAACCACCTACTCTTGTAACAAAGTTGCCATCTTTCGTGTTATACCGAATTTGCACTACGCCATTTACATCAAGATCACCGTAGGTCGTCGCACTATCAGGCGCACACANTCCAACTATAATCTGNTNNTAGCTACTGGCNGNCTTAAACCTTAATGCCCACTTGCCCGTGTCAGGCACGAGCAGGTTTAGGCGGGTGTTTGTCCAACCCGATGTTCCGACATATTGCAAATTACCGTCGCTCAATGTGCCAGCACCGGACGAAAGCGTATTGAAGGTAGGAAGGTTATTAGTCGGGCTATCCTTAACATGATCCGCCGCTGCCAAGCCAGTGCTGGTAAAATCGTTGCCATTGCCTGACTCGTCATCGCCTAAATCAGAGCTATCTCTTCCGTCGATAAAAAAGCCGTTGTTACCATACGAACCGCTGTAGGCTTTCGGTATCCACTGGCCGGTTGTACTATTAGTTTCACCAAAACTAGCAGGAGTTAGTGCTTGGCCGTCAATCATATTAATCTCAGCCATGTATCCATCAAACTCGACCGGGGTGCCGGAAGCATCTGCGCCAACTCTCGTCCTTTGTCCGTTGGCATTGATTAGCGAAAGATTGTTTGGAACGCCGCTGGTTGAATCCAGCGTTAGTCGAGAGTTGTTGAGATACATAATTAAAGTATCATTTGCAGTTCCATTTGCAGCATCATAGACAAGAACTATATGATACCATGCAGAAGGATCACGCAGCTTTGCGTCTGCTCGTATCTGTGTCCAGCCGCTAGTATAAATGTCAAACTTTAACGAATCATTGTTAGAGCTATCTCCTGTAGCCGACCCAGCGGTAAAAATAAAATCAGATCGACCCGCTGTTGTTCCAGACCCGCCAGACAGGAGGCCCGTGTTTGTACCGCCTGTAATTGCGCAGCGTTTGATCCAGACAGAATAGGTGAATTTCTTTGTGTCTGTCTGCGCGGAGTCGTTGTCTCTGTATAGATATGCAGCGTCGTCGTCATTAAACCGGATCGACTGATCGATTTCATATGTCACGCCGGGATTAGCCAACCATTGTGAATTAGATAGAACCATTATGAGAAAGCCAATTGTGGTGCGCCAAGCTGTATACTGCCAGACGCTTTTACAAAGTAAGGTATGACATCAACAGCACTTGCAGCGGTGCTAAGAGTAATACCTGCACCCCCTGCCGTTTCATAGTCTGTTCCCAAGCTCAACGTGCGTGATCCTGTACCGTCTTGAATACAAACGATAACGCCTGTTTGTCCAACAGCCTCTGTGCTTGGGTTAGCCAAGGTCACGTTGCCTGTAAAGGTAAGAACAAAGTTTTGATTAGTATTAAAGTCTAGTGTAACGCTTCCTGTGTTACTTGTATCAGTATCCGTGCTGCCAACTACTGCTTTAGAGAAGGTAGTTACGCCTGTTGAAGCTATGGTGATAACATCAGCATCAGAGGCTACACCAATGGTGCCGCCATCTTTGATAAGAATATCATCTTTGAAAGTGACGATACCCGCAGAAGAAACAGTCATGGCATCTGCTGCAGAGGCTACACCAATCGTGCCACCGTCCTTGATTTTAATATCGTCTTTGAAGGTAACGATACCTCCAGAAGAAATCTGTATGGCATCTGTAGCACTTGCAGAACCTATATCTCCATCATCAGGAACTACAAAGCTTCCTCCCGATACTGCACCAGTAGTCGTAATAGTGGATGAGCCGTTATTGATTGTGCCAAATCCGCTAGTGATAGAGCCTGAATCAAGAGCGCCCGTTGTTACAATACTGCTAGAACCAGCAATAGGGGAGTAGAGACTTCCAAGCGCAGTGCCGTTTAGCGTGATGGCATCTGCCTCAAGTGTCCCGTGTATGTAGGCATCTTTGAACTGAAGGCTGCTTGAGCCAAGGTCAATATCAGCATCGCTTACAGGTGCCAGCACACCGTCAATTATCTTAACCTGATCTGCACCTTCAGCCCTGAATATAATTGTATTGTCCGTTGCAAAGTCTATGTCATTGTCAGCATCACGGCCAATAACCAAACTTGTATTTGTAAGAGATGTAATGCCTGTTTGAGTTGCGTTAACAGTAAAGGTAAGGTCGTAGGGATCGCCGTCAGTGCCATTGTCTGTATCAGTCCAATCAATATCAAGACCGCCGCCCTCTACAAACTTAACTTCATTGTCTTTATTTATGGTAACTTCAGTGCCATCGCCATCTTCCAATACAAATGACATATCTGCCTTTTCAGCATCTACATAGGCTTTCACAGATTGCTGTGATGGAATGCCTGTTGCACTGTCTGAAGACATATCATCTTCGTCTAAGAAGCTTTTACCATCAAGTATGTTTAGCTCGGTTGCAGTTGATGTGACTAATGTTCCACCCAGTTTAAGACCGCCAGCAGCACCATCATGGGTAGATATATCTACAGTGATATTACCATCAGAACCAAGACCAACAATGTCCATGCCCTTGGTTAGAGTACCATCATTCTCAGCAACATAAAATTCTATGCTGCCTTCTTCTTGGCCCCCTGTCATGTCAACCACGGTGCCTCTTATTCTACCGTAGGTGTGGACGTTTCCTCCGTCATCTTCGCTAACAAAGTCTACGTTGCCTATAATATCACTATCAGCAACGCTGGCTCCATTCTTATTAAATTTAATCGTAGAGCCGTTTGCATCTGCATTTGTATTGAGTAACTGTAGGACGGGCTTTGCAGAGGTGGAGCTTTCAATGCTTATATCTGATCCTGTCATCACAAGATCATCATCACCATTCTCATCGTACTCAATTGTCCAGTTGGAATCAGAACCAAAGATAAGAGTAGTATCATCAATGATCATAATCTTATCATCAAACTTGAAGTAGTCCTCGTCCTCCATCCACGTTAAAACACCATCATTACTGTTAGCATTAAAGGTTACGGAAATATCTGTATCAACACCAGTTCCAAAAGTAATGGTATTGCTGAGAAGTTTCTCAATCGCTCCACCCTCACCGTCTGTACCGTCATGTTGATGGCCTCCAGTTTCAAATGCGGCGTCAATAGCATCAAATTCAGTAGTGAAATCAGACGCATTGATTGTCTCTCCATCTACAAAATTTGTTGGGCTTGTTTTTGTGTATGCTGTACCCATTACATTCTAGCTCCCGGTGTAAATTCTAGCGAAAACCCTTTAAGAGTATAGGTAGGGTTTGTGCTTGTATCTGTAAATTTTAGTGCAACAGCAAATCCTGAACCTTCTACAGATTGTCTGTACAAAGGTGTGTATACTGCTGCATCATATTCTGCTGTACCCATGATAGCACTGCCGTAGAATGCTGACCCAGAGGGGTCTAGCAGATCGTACAGAGCAGGACTTGGCAATAGTATGTCTCCGTAATCGTATTCAAGGTTCATATCTACAGAGGACACTGTGCCTGTGCCGATATAGTTTATAACAACTCTTTGCATATTTTTACGTATGCCCACGTCACCCATATTGTAATCAATGGTTCTATAAATACAGGCAATGTTAGTGCTATCAAATGTGCTACCAGATTCTTGTTTATACACGTAGCCTCCATCAAAGTCTCCGTGCAAAACTAACTCATCATCTGATATGTCACCATGTGTAGCAGACATGGGCTTTATACCTTTTAAATCTGCATACTCCCATCCAATCTGCCCCGTGTCAGTGCTTCTTTTTAAAACAGCCATCAAGCCTGTAGAGTTTGCCTCTGTACCAGATGTAGTTGGATAGTATAATCTGTACTGACTTTTACGTCTTATTACATGGGATGACACATTAGAGAGTTGGTTTGCAGATAATTCGTTTAATCTTGACTGCACCTGTTTAGAAATTGTTCCAAGTTCTGTATCTCCAATCTTTTCAGTACCTGCAACAGTTCTTAGCCCATCAGGTGCAAGATAGATAAGATCACCTCCTATCTCTTGTATGCTAAATCGAGACAGACATCCTATGTTTCTGGTAACAGGCTGGAGAACAAAATCGGAAACGCTTGATCCTGCCAGCCTAAAGATACTGTCTTTGCAAAATATAACTAAGGTTTCTCGAAACCTAGCTAGTCCAACAATCTCGTCACCAATAGATATCTGACCTGCGCCTGACGCGGCACTAAAATCATTCTCAGCGTATGGTGCACTAAACTGCAGTAGCTGCCTGTTGTTTGTCATTCCTGCAAAGAATAGATGGTTCTTATGCTCAATGACAACTTCAGGCGCTGTGGGCTTTGTGCCTGAACCTGAACCTGCGCCACCAGTTAATGCTGTGTACGTGCTGCCGTCAAAAATAGCCGCATCGTTGACTCCATCGGCCATCGCAATCTTTTCGGTGCCTGTCCAGTTATATACTGTAAAGGTATACCGCTCCGCGCTAGTGCGGTTAGTTACAAAGTTTGTCCACCCAGAGCCTGTGCTTGTTGCAACATTTGCCCCTCGCGCTGCAACAACCTTGTCTTGAAATATAGCTACACCAAGTATACCACCAGACCCTGACACCTGATTACTGTCAAACTTAGTAAAGCCCAATATTTTAGAATAGCCCCCTGTAACAGATGGCTCATAGTTTTGCAGAGTGATAGCCTCTCCGGGTTTTGCAACAAACACACTTTTGTCGAGGACTAGTCCACCATCGCAGTTTACAGGAAACGCTTGTGTTGGCATTAGACGGCTCTCATGTAATCTTTTTGGTTCGTCAACTCAGTACGCATTCTCCGTACACCATTCTCATAATCACGGAATGCAAACTGTGCTGCCTGATCGTTACCACGAAGTATATGCACAAANTATTTTACACGCGCNACGATNACATCATGATANCGNGTTGGTATCTTTGGNNTGTCTGTAAANACANTTAGTTCTGGNGANGAGTCATANAANTCAAANTCAACNTCATANTGNGTATTTTCAGGTATGGGNGTGATACCAAANGCNTTGTCGTTTTTGACNCGNTANACGCANTGAGGAGTNGTNAACCCNTCATCNGGTGAGTTAAGNGCTAANAACTCATTCTCTCTGTATGANGTATGGTAGCGACCTCTACCTTCATGGTATTCATCAATTGATTTGTACTCTAGCGTTTTTGCAGACGCATCGTCCTCAAACATCTCAACAAAGTCTATGTCCAAGTTTGTTGACGCAGTATTGCTAAGGCTAATAAAAGTTTGCTGCGTGGATGCAGTAAACGTAGCTGTTTTAATTTCACCGTTACCAACATTGTCTATGGTAAACGTGGTTGAAAGGTCAGAGTCCTTATCGCTGCTAGAACCTGCAAACACATTCAATGTCTCTGACGTTGATGACATGGTGCCAGATGCNATCCTTGCAGTAATTCTGTACACTCTATTTTCAACAGTAGGAATAGCCTGATCTACACAACCAGCGTTCAAACGCAAAACACCCGCCGCGTAGGTTCTGCCACTCACAGAGTTGCTAAGTGCGGGGGTGCCGGATGTGCTTGTTCCTGCAGGGTCAGAGCTTCTGCTATCCCANTACGANCCTAGAGTAAACGTCTTGTCAAAGTTGCCCTGCCTAATCAGGTTTTGCGGGCGTAAAAAGAATGTGTCGTAATCCACATCAGTGCAGAATGTTATGTCTCCTGACGTGGCTGTAAACGTGGAAGATACACCTGTAAGAGTTTCTGAAGATTGAAACGTGCCTTCAATCGGCTCAATGAGCATAAATTGCTCATCAGCGTGACCGCCGTGAGGTGGCACCCTACGCAGAATACCCTTTGCAGATGAGGTGCCGCCTGTGATCATTTCATTAGGAGTAAAGCCCCCACCAACGCTAGACACCTCTACCTTTATGGGGTATGTGTACTTGCCTCGGCCACCAAACAGTGTGTAACGTGCGCTAAGAAAGTTCCAAGGCCATTGCATGTATTCAGCCTCAATGTCTCGTATAGCTCTGTTTATGTCCTTTTTAACTGTCGTCTGCACGCCTCGTGTTCCAGACAGACCAGCAGCAGTCTCTGCAATCGTGGTTTCATTAAGATCGAAAAGCACAGCGTTAATTAGTTCTACATAATTCATGATTATCTACGCCTGATTTGCTAAGAAGAGTTCGTCAATTGTTAACACCGCCTCTAGTCGATCAGCGGTTCCTGCGGTTAACTTAATAGCATCCCCTTCGTTGAGATTTAATTCCAACAGCAAAAGCAGGTGATCATTTGCTGCAATACTTTTACTGCCTAGTAATTTAAAAGTTGCACTAGCACTTGCATCTGTAAACTCTAAAGTTACAGGTGTAGCGTTGCCTGAAGTTTCACAAATCTGTATAGTTTTTAAAACAGCATCATGACCTGCAGGCACCGTGTACACGGTCGTCTGACTTGTGCTGCTAAGAGCAACAGCAGCATTTCTAAGTCTTACGGCTCTTGATAGAGTTGAAGTCACAGAGGCATTCCTTTAGGTTTATTTATAATAGGTTTAAAATCTGTGCCTATGGATGCTACACATTCTACTTCTGGATTTATATCGGCTACACCTATCATTGTGTAAGACCCAGTTTTTGGATTTATGTACAGAGTAAAAGTAACCCTGTACTGATTATCTCTAAGTGAAAAAGCAGGATACTCTCCATGTTTTGCAGCTTGAGTTGAAACTGAGCCAACTGGAAAGCACAGGTTGCTAATGGTCTGCGCTTTTACAAAAGTGACACCACAGAACAAAATACCAGCAACATACATTGAAAACAGAATTATTCGTAATCCCATTACATACCCCAAGCCTTCTTTAAGTATGTCTGAACCAGTGTTGATTTTGTAAACATGTCTTTTTGAGCTTTCATTAGATACGCATTTACTTCATACACGTTCTGAAGAATAAACGACTGTTCATACGACACATTAGAAGACATCCATCCAACTATGTTCTGCCTAAACCCCTTAGTAACTTTCTCCACACCGTGCGGGTAGATGATAGGAAAGATTACAGCTTCACCTGCGTTTAGTTTCTTACCTATTCTTCCTACCGGCGTGGCTAAAGTAAATTCTCCCCCTTCGTAGTCGTCCGTTAGATTTATGCTCCAGCCGTAGTCAAAAAATACATTGTTTGATTTTGGCTGNGCTTTGAAAGCGTCTACGTGCAAATCGTAATAATCGCCTTCAAGGTATTTGTTATAAAAATTTACTGATACTCTGGTAGGACAATACACGCTGTCTATGTAGTGCGTATCGTACAGCTTATCTGTAATTAGCTTCCTTACCTCGTCTGGGACACCTTTAGATTCTTTGTTACTTTTTATGTCCTCTAGATCAGGGGCAGTATCTTCCCCATTCTTAAACGTGTTCTGGTCAATCTTGTCCAGACAAAAATTTACTTCATCTTCAGTTAGTAGCTTGATAAACATATGTACCTCCGTCAATTCAATATCAAAGCAAGAAGGGTGGGGTTTTTAAAAGGAACCCCACAGAAACCTTTAGTACGATTACGTACCCGACGACACCGTGGCCGCTTCCGTAAGCGGGTTGCGCGAAATGTCAACCATGCAAACGTGAAGGCGGAAACGAAGCAGCACTTTCACCAGACGAACCACCATCAAGGATGAGGGCGTCAATCGTGTCAGCACTTGTCAAGATACGGGCGTTAGAACCAGAGGCTCCAACGGCAGCTTCTAGGAACGGCGTAAAACCAGCGGCACATGCAGAACCGTCAATAAAACAGTCTACATCACCACCAGTAATACCAACGTCTAGGGTAATCTGACCATTACCACGCGCTTCAAGAACTTCAAGCGCACCAGCAACAATCATGGTATCTGCAGGGACGTCAACCATCTGGACAACATCGCCTCCAGTACCACCATCAGCAGTATCCCAAACCTGTGAAGTAACCACATAGGGAGTAGGCATCCGCGAAGGATGACCAACGGTTCCACCGCCAGAAATAGTACGATCATAAGTAGCCATAATTCATACCTCCTCTAGCTGTAGTCAACAATGCCAAGGACCAAGCCTTCTGGACGAATGACCTTACGGCCATATACGTGCAGACCGCGAACCACATCCGNAAAGGAATCGGGATCACGAATAACTTCAGTCTTAGCAATGGAGTTAGCAGTAGCCGTTGAGGACATATGCCCCGCAAGAACAATGTTCTCGCCCGAAGCAACGCCACTGAGGGATACCATGTCCGTAGTCGTAGTCGCATCAGCGGACTGACGAAGGGCATTGGATTTATAAAGCGTGAAGCCCATAACTTTCTGAGCCGTCAGCCTACCATTACGCATGGGGGACTGATCGTCACCAGTTACCTGAACTTCAGCAATTTTAGCACCCGCTTTGTAGAGAGTTTCATAGAAACGCGGGGGCGCTACAAACCATCGATTTTCCTCTGGAACATCAGCTTGATCAAGATGACGCGCCATAAGAGCAATGATATGTACAGCCTCATCACCAGCATCACTGCCATCCATCGTATGAGGAGTACCTGCAGTGCCAAGATTGGAGTCGGTTTCAACCGTGCCAGAAGCACCCTTGATACCCGCACCATCAATCATGGCCTGAAGTACGTTTTTGTCGTAGTTACGTTTGAGAGAGAATGCACCTGAAGAGGTGGCAAGCGCCTCAAAGTTAACATGCGATTGACGTTCTTCGATATCATCTACCTTGAACGCAAACGCTTGAGCCTGATCTACAGTCAATTGAATTTCATCGTCTGCCAAGTCCTGCGGAGTAACCACAGCACCACGGGTGTACGCTGAAATGGAGACAGTAGGTTCTTTCATAATGCGAACCGTGTCACCAAAATTCTCAATTTCCCCGGCGTAGTCAGTGTTAGTAATGTCTTCTACAACTGACGCACGGCGGAAAAACTTGAGAACCTTCTGGCTATAGATTTCGGCTTGGAAATTACCGGACGGTAGATTACCGTAACCGGCGGATACACCAACAGCCATTTCCTTACCTTTCTATAAGTTTAGCCATTAACGATACGTCCCTCCGCATTTGCCTGATCTAGCTCTGCTTCAAGCTTGTCAAATTCATGCGGTTTGAGTCTACGTATCTCTGAGGTCGTCCATACTTTTTTATTAGCATCGCTATTATTAGTAGAGACGTTAACAGGGGTAGTCCGAGTAACAGCCTCTGCCGCAGCTTCTAACTGTTTCTTAGATGGACGCCCTCTGGTTTTCTTTGTACTAGCTGTATCTGCTTTGTACAAATCTAGAACGCGAGAGGCGTACTGAACATCGTTATTATTTTTGGTGATTCCATCCGCAATACTAGGTGGCTGCTTTCCTAACCATTCTTTAAACTGGTCTGACTTCTTGATATCAGAGAAGTCTGGATGCAGGGCTAACAGTGCTTGGTAAGCATTTTTAGCTTGTAACTGCTCTTCATTTGCAGAAAGACGTTCAATCTCTTCTTTTAGTTCTTGAACTTCTTTTGCAGAATTTTTAGTAGTCATAGCTTCAACTACGTTGTAAACGTCAGGATAATTCTCTCTAAAGTTTGCAATGTCCGCATCCTCTTCAGGAGATTCCTCTATAGGTTGCGGTCCTTGCATAAGCTGTTCACGTTCTTCTTTCCACTCGTAGAGTTTAGAGTCGTAATGCTTCTTGAGATCATCATAGCGTTTTTTGTAGTCATGCTCTTCCGTCTTTACTTCTGTAGAAACGGAAATAGTTTCATCATCAATAACCTCGCCTTCAGTTTCACTTTCTTCTAGGGTAGCCTGTTCGTCTTGTGCATTATCCTCTAATTCAGAACGATATTTGCCACGATAGGGGCCTAGATTTTCCTGTTCTTGGGTAGTCATTTTTCCTCCTTGCGGGGCCTCNNNGGGGTAGCCGCAGTTGGGTTATTTTCGCAGGGCCGCTGCTTGGCGGGTGGCTGCATCAAGTCGCTCGCTTGCTTCTTGGTTTATCCTTTCATCTTCAGGAGAACCTATGGGGGGAGCGGACCCCATAAAATTGTTTTGTGTTTGCTGCGCTGGCAGCGGGGGTTTTATTTTAGGTCGGGGGACATACGTAGAAGACCTTGTATCTTTGTAAAACGTGTGTTTTCCAATATTTCTAAATATTTCAAGGTCGCCCTTAGCTAAAGCCTTATCAAAAAATCCCTGTCCTTCTTTAGTTGAACCTTCTGTTCCTATGGGCGTGTTTTTGTTTCTATAGTACGTAGAGCCTTCAGTAATGTCCTGTAGTTTACCTTCAACTGCTTTTTTAGCTACATCTAAAGCCATTTTCCAAGCAGCAGCTTTTGATGGGGCTTCATAGTAGCGGTCATTAGCATATCCAGCAAATTGATTTTTTGCGGTAATAACGCTTTCAAAAGTTTTTTGATCTCTAAACCCTGTATCTGGTGAGGAGTCTTTTATTCTGTTCTGGACTACATTAGCAACCGCTTGCATTCCCTCTCGACCTTCGCCCTCAGACTCAGCTATTAACAGCCTTGCAAGCATGTCAATCTCCCCTTCTTTATTTAGAGGGGGGGCTTTTGGCTTTTTTTTAGGTTTAATCTCGCCCCCGGTGTTAGCCCTTATAGGAGCTTCCTGCTTTTGCTGGGGCTGCTGTTTTTGCTCTTCCAGTTTCTTCTCTGTCTCCGCTTCACCACGCTTGTTAATCTTGTCAAGCAAGTCCGTACCTATCACTTCGGCTAATTCTGGAGGAATGTGGTACTCTTTATTTGAAGCCAGTATTTTTTGCTCACCATTAACCTGCTGTGCTGGCCTTGTAATATTAGCTTTGTCTATCTCTATACCCTCTTTTTCTTTTAGGTATTCAATAGCAGGTTCAATGATGCGCTCTTCAAAGTCCTTTTTACCCACCTTTGCAATAGCGGCTGCGTTTACAATGTACGCGCCTTCCCTTGCATTCATGGGTACATCATCAGCTACACCTGTCTGATTTTCTGCTCCCGGCTGATCAATCATACCGGCTACCTGATCGCCAAGGGCTAACTGTTGCATCTGGTCCTGCATGGGAGACTCTTCTGGCAGAGGTGCTTCTACCGGGGCAGGTTCCTCTGGTGCTACAGGCTCTTCTGCCATTACTTCATCAAGCACAGAGGGTTGCTCCTGCGGCATTGGCTCTTCTGCCATTGGCTCTTCACCCATCGAAAGCGTAACGCCCAAGCTAGTAGCAAACGCTTGCAGCGCAGGAGGCTCATTGTTTTCGATAATCTCTATGACCTGTACCTGTGCCTCTTGAGGCATTGCATTTAGGTTAGCTGTAAATTGATCTTGTGTTATTTCCATAATTACTTAGCCTTATACAATTCCATCATACCAAAAAGCACCACG
>FUFK010070964.1_pt1 | contig 12294 bp, 14 predicted proteins | sample 1021851 | NCBI WGS metagenome assembly FUFK01 (sample SAMEA51879418, study PRJEB19060) | metagenome
ACTGACATGATGTACTATCCAGCCAATGGTTCATCAAGCCAAATGAATCAAAGTTTAAAAGATTATTTTGATGCAAATACACCTGTAGGAGATGTGCCTTCAGATGCAAAAGCAGGTTACATGCCTGAATCTAATCAAAGCGGCAACGCAGGACAACAAAGATGGAGGGGTGGAGTTGCAACACTCTACAGTTACTTCAAAAGCAATATACAATCAGGACTTGATACTTCNGGTGGTGCNAATGACCCGCCCGCTTGGGGTATTAATATTAGCGGAAGTGTAACTCCAGATATGTATGAAACACAATTATTAACTTGCCAAAATGGTACAGGCAGTATTACAGATGCAAGTTCGAACAATTATACTATAACTGCAAATGGTGATACAACTGCTTCTGGTTCTAGTCCATTTACGGAGTCAACTACTCCATTAACTGATATAACAAATACAAAATTACTGACTTGTAACACTACTAGTGGTACTATTATAGATGCAAGTAGTAATAATCATACAGTTACTACAAATGGCGATACAGTGGCAAGTGGTGAAAATCCATTCTATACTAGTTATAGTTTTACTCCACCAACTGCACCACTTACTGCCGTAACAGGCACACAATTATTGACTGCTTTCAATCCATCGGGTGCAATTACTGATTCAAGTGATAATAATTACACCATTACTGCACATGGTAATGCAAGGGCATCAGCAAATAAACCTTTTGGACAAGATGGTGGATATATGTATTTTGATGGAATCAACAGTTATTATCGTGCTACTGGAATATCTAGTCTTATTCCACAAATGGAGACAACAAGTGCTACTATAGAATTTTGGTTCCAGATTCAACAACCAAACAATAGTGGTTATCCTAGTACTCAAATTGCAATAAACTTGGATGATCCTACAAACTCAACAAGTTTCGGTCGTTCTAATCATCATTTGGTCCTTCAATTTAATATGAACGGTGAGTCTGGTCCATACTTTAGAGGTGACAGTCAACATGCAAACTACTATTATAATTTTGACGCATTCACAAATTTTCAATGGTATCACTTTGCATATGTACAAAAATATGATGGCAGTAATTTAACAGCGGCAGGTTTTATAAATGGAAAACAAATCAAAGACACAAAAAATGTTTCTGTAACTAGTGCAATGTCTATCAGTGGGTATAATGAATTAGAAATTGGTGGTGCAAATAATACAAGTTACACTGGAGGTTGGAACACATATGATTTCACGGGTTTGATACATGATGTTAGATTTGTTTACGGCACCGCTGTATATGATATACCTCCTGTTGATACAGGTTTAAATGTACAGAGATTTACTCCACCTAGTGCAAAACTTACTGCAACAGGCGGTACTTATCCAAGCACAACAAATGTTAATACAAACATACCTGCAGGACACACAATATTGTTAACAGATATTGTTGGAGGTGAATTAGTAGATACAACAGGTAACATGACATTTACCAAAGGTGGTGGCCCTTATCAGATTATGTCGACTGGCAGTTATACTCCTTATGATACTTTATATCCAAATCGTACAACAAATGGTTGGTATACTGATACTAATTTTACCAGCAGTAACCCACAGAATGACGTAACAGAGATTAAAGGCGTTGCAACAGGCGATAGTACAAACAACATTATAATTGCAGGATCTGATGGAGGTACTGGTAAATTTGGAATGATAGGATCTTACGACACCAGCACAGGATCCAGTAACTGGCATACACAAGTTGGACAGAACACTGATATCAACAACGTAATTATGAAAAGGCAAGGCGGCTATGTAGGACATTCTGTTGTTTGTGGACAGGATTTTGGACATAGACACAATATGACTCCTAGTGTAGGATTAGGTTATGTTGGTTTGTTTGATACTACTGGAGGCAGTCAATGGCAGAGAATTATTAAACCTACAAGTATAGTTGATTCAAATGATGCCATGGATATTAAAGATGTTGCTGAAGATTCTTCTGGTAACATATGGGCTTTTGGAGAAAGTAAAGTAAATGGTGCAAATGCAGGGTCTTATGAAACTTGGCATTTAATCAAAATGGACAAAGACGGCATATACCAAAGCTCATGGGCATATGGAGGTACTACACAACAATTTGCAAGGAAAATGGCAATAGACAAAGATGATAACATCTATCTATGTGGTTATATATATGACCCAACAGGAGGAAATAATTATCCACATGGTTTGGTAATGAAAATTGATAAGACAGGTTCGTTGACTTGGTCCAAAATAATGGGTAAGAATTATACTGGAGTACACTATGATCAGTTTGATGACATCGGACTTACTGAATTAGGAAGTGGTGATGGAGACGGATTGGTAATATTAGGTGGTTCTACAACTCATACACTAGGCAATTCTGCAACGCAAAGTCAATCTAAACCTTGGGTAGTTGCATTAAATCAGTCCGATGGTGCTATGGTTATGAGTAAAATTAGTAATGATACAGATCATATCGGAGTTACCAGTATGTTTGTAAGAGATAACGAGATATGGTGTGTTATTACAGACAGAGATCAAAGCCCACATGATTTCCTCTTGGTAAAATATGGTTTAGGTGCTAATTTGATGGAAAAATATAGCATTAGTTACTCAAATTCAAATTCAACGTGTAGAGATTCAGGCACACTTTCTGTGGATACAAATGGTAATCTAGTAATAGGTGTAACTAGAATATCAGGTGGTAATTATAGATGGTACCCAACAGTTATGCCTGCAGACATAGAATCTAAAAAAGGCACATACGGAGCAATAGATATAGGAAATACTACTTTTGGTGAAACTAATTTATCTGATGTAGCTGGAATCACAAATGGCTATACATATAGCAATATTGTAGGACAAACTACGTCAATGACCATTGTAGATGGTTTTGATAGTGGATCAAGTGCCCAACCACTTATAGTAGCAACTTCTCCACCTTACACTGATAGTGGAAGCACAACTATAGGCTAAATATACATAAGGACGAGATATGAAAGCCAGAGAATTCACAATTAACGTACCAATTAACATCAAAATCAATGGTGATGGTGATCCTGAGATTGATGTTGCAGGTCAGAATCCTGAAGATGAACAAGAGCCAGGACAAGACTGCTATGGATCCTAATCCAATAATGGTACCTCCACTGCAACAAAATATCGAACTTAAAAAAGCCGCACTAGGCAAAGAAGGAGACGTTGTTGACAAAATTACTCAAGATGCTGATCAAAGTGATCCGCTCGAAGATGTCGACGATGGAAAAAACAAATTGGTAGGAGTAGTTTTCGCTGGTGATGATAGCCATTTAGAGGACTAAAACAATGCCTGTACAAAAATTTGTATCTACAGAAAAACACAACATAGATGGAACTACTCATGTAGGTGATAAAAATCGTGTGTTCTTTGATGTAACAACCAAAACATTTAGACTAGGCGATGGTGTAACTCCTGGTGGTATTGTTATCAATACTGGAGGAGGTGGTGGCGGTAGTTTAACTGGCATTACAGATAGTACTACTGGTCCTGTAATGATTTTAACTGATAACAATGTTAACGTTGAAAGCAGTTTAACTTTAGAAAATTTTAACACAACAAATCCTGTTGAAAATACTCAGTATATTTTATATGGACAAACAACATCAAGTGCTTTGACAGAGCTTTACAGAGACAATAGTAATGGTCAAGTTCCTTTAGCTAGTCAAAGTACAGTATTTTATGAAGTTGAAGTAGTAGGTCGACAAAATCATGCAAGCGAAACCTGTGCATTTACATTTAAAGGCATAATGGATTATAATCAAGCAGGTGCAGTTGTGCATGTAGCAAATCAAAAAGAAATAGTAAGTGATGGTCCAAACGAGGATTATGATGCTAGTGTTAATATAGATCAAACTACTAAAAGTCTAAAAGTACTTGTAAATGGTGACACACAGTACGAAATGGCGTGGGTTGCCCGCGTAAAACTCACTCAAGTTACCCATACGTGATAAATAAAAGTATAATACTCATACTGAAGAATGGTGTGAGTGAGAGAACACATTATTAAGGAGATAATACAATGGTAGCTCGTAATCCAAATAACTTGATTGGCTTTGGCCATCATCACGGTATTGCTGATGATATTGAGCACTTCACAATCGACGGTGGTGCAACATTGGCAAACGAAACAAATCCAGGTGAAGCAATGGAAGCCATCATGGAAACAATCGGAACAAAAGCAACTATCTTGGCAGTAGGTGCCGAAGATGGTAATGGTGCATTCAGAGTAATGCTTCATGGTTCAGCATGGACTGACTCAGACCTACAGACTGCATTGCAGGCTCTAGGTGCAACAGTTGGTACAAACAACTATGATGCCTCAGGTGCAACAGCAACAGCTTTCACATACTAATTTTTAGTATATAAGCCCCCAGTAAGAAAGAGTGTGTATTTTACACACTCTTTTTTTTATAAGTAATTGTATGAAGTACTTTGATGAGGACCAACTCGTTACTATTAAAGTGGTTTATCACATGCCAGATTATCTACATGTGTTAAATGAGTTCGTCTGGCAAACACACGATATACTTCCTCGTTTTCCTAGAACACATAAATTTATTGATTTTTGGAACAGAGAAATAGAAGGTCCAATAAATCATGCCGAAGTAGTTTATGTAAACTGGTGGGGTGGTGTGGAGTACAAAAAAGTCGATCACATAACTATTATACAATAAATACTATTAGAGTATAGGAGTATGAGATGGACAGAAATAGTGTATGGTGGATAGCCCCAGAATATTTTAGTAGGTGGCGGCTGTTCCCACGAGCCTTTATCAGCATGTACATATATTTGTTGTATGAGGTATGTACATGGTTTATGGCGTTACCTGAACCAAACAATGCACAAGCAGGTTTGGTAAGTGTAGTGGTAGGTGCTGGAGCGGCATGGTTTGGACTTTATGTAAATAGTACTAGTACAAAGCATGATGCAATAAGCGTAGCTGTACCACAACAAACAGGAGCAATGTCAACTGGCAATACTGCAATAAGTGAACCAGTAGCACAACCAACTGCGATTTCGGCTGTAGATGATGATTTACCGCCACCAAGAAGAAATTTAGGATAATATGCAAGACTTTTACATATTACAAAGAACACAAAAAGTACTAGACGCTGGAGAAATTCGGCGTTGGTACCTCACTGTTGACATGCTATCCCCAGATAACATTATAATGGGAGATGATGAAACTAACAATTTTATGTTAGCAAGTCAAGATAAGGATCTATTATATATTGTTCCTTTAGTAAGACATCTTACTGAGGAAGAAGCAGAACGTGTTGTTGAAGGTTATATGCGTGTAAGTGAACATGACTTTCAAATTGAAACAAGCAACGTTTATCGTGCAAATGCAGACTTCGGACATCCATTTGAAACAGATTATCAAATAGCAGTAGAAGCCAAAAACGTTCTCAAAGATGCATATGCTAGACAGGCTCACAATCAGTGGATACAAGCAAAAATGCGAGAAGGTTTTCGTTATGGACTTAGCATGAGTATAAACGAAAAAACACACCCTGCAATGCGTCCTTGGGACGACTTACCAGAAGAATATCGAAAAATGCCTGAAGCAACAGACAAAGAATTATTAGACTTTTACAGCTCTAATATTTCAAAATTCAATTGACAAAACACAATATCTAAGTTATATTATAAGCAATACTATTTTACGGAGTGTGTATTATGATTGGACGTTTGGGATTTGCTTGTAAGTACTTGCACCCGGATCAAACGCAAAAGAAAAAAATCCTTGAAGAACTGCAAAGACCTTTAACGGAAAAATGCACAACAATTACATGGCTGAACAGACAAACAAGAGAAGAAGCAGAACAACGATTGTGGGATATTATGGAACACAACGGTGCGGCGGCTTTGAGACTTGTTCAGTATGTGGGAAGTTTACCTGATGCTTTACGAATGGTCCGCCTCGGGTCTAATCAGTTGCCTGCTTATACTCAGCCTGATTGGAGTTATTTTTGGCGTAAGCCAGATGTCAGACAAAGAGCCGAACAGCTTTATGCAACAGTGGGTGAAGCTTCACGTGAGCTTGACGTTCGCGTGTCTATGCACCCTGGTCAGTTTACAGTGTTGGCGTCTGATAACCCAGATATTGTAAATAGAAGTATAGAGGAGTTTGAATATCATGTGGATATCGCCAGGTGGATGGGCTACGGTAAGAAATTTCAGGACTTTAAAATCAACGTCCACATCTCCGGACGCAAAGGTCCAACCGGTATCAAAGAGTGCCTCAACAGGTTATCCCCCGAAGCGAGAAACACCATCACAATCGAAAACGAAGAAAACTCCTGGGGGCTCGAACACATCCTCGAACTCAGTGGACATTGTGGTCTAGTACTAGACATACATCACCATTGGTGTAGAGAAGGTGAATACATAGAAGCTACAGATGATAGAGTTAAACGTATTATTGACAGTTGGCGTGGTGTACGTCCTACTATGCATTACAGTATCAGTAGGGAAGATTACTTGCCAGATCATTCACCGCATGTTAGACCAGACTTTCAAGAACTACTAGCAACTGGACACAAAAAAGCAAAACTAAGAGCACACAGTGACATGTGTTGGAATCATGCATGTAATGATTGGGCATTGAGTTTTGCACCTGAGTTTGATATTATGGTAGAAGCTAAAAACAAAAATCTTGCCAATCAACAACTATACGACCAATACAGACAAAATATTCTCCCATATTGCCATAAATAATTGTGTAAGCAATATGCTTTCTTATGGGGATCCAACCCCGTAGACTTAGAACGTCAAAGGAGAAACAAAATGGGAAGACCTATCAATAAAAGAAATTTTGGTGATACATCAGGTGGTGGTCAGCAAATTCAAGTAACAGCCGACACAGGCGGTGGTTCAGGCGCTGGCTTTATTGTAAAGCAAAAAGGTAGTAAGAGATTTTCAGTAGACAGAAGTGGAACAGTAGGTATTTGTAAACTAGTAACAAGTGCTCCAAACTCTGGTGAAATGAGAATTACACTTGCAGATAGTGCCGCAGGTACTTACTATGCAAGCAAAATTTCAGGTAGAACTTGTACTGTAGAAGCAGGCACAGGCACACAGTTTTCAACTGGTGACAAAGTGGCTTGGAATACTACAGGCGCAGTACTAAACACTTCTATTGAAATTACAAACGCATAATTTCAATTTAAACTAAATGATTAATCCTTGGTAAATACATATAACATTTACTGAGGATTTTTCTTATGAGATATCAAAATTTAATAAATGAAGTTACATTAGAAGATGATCAAGACTTCCATGAAGAATATGGTTACTTGGGTTATGCTGATATGTTTGAAGCAGAATACCGAGGACGCAAAGTTAAACTTAACAAACCTATGCAAGGTGATGTAAAAAAGTTTAAGGTGTATGTGAAAAACCCAAAAGGCAATGTAGTAAAAGTNAACTTTGGTGATCCTAANATGNGNATTAAAAANTCAAACCCNGCTAGACGNAGAAGTTTTAGAGCAAGNCANAACTGTGATAATCCAGGACCTAAGCATAANGCNCGTTANTGGTCNTGNAGNAANTGGTAGNATGAAACTTACTGATTTCAGCGAAGGATGGAGCGACAAATATAAGAAGTCGATAGATTGTAGTAACCCAAAAGGTTTCTCACAAAAGGCCCATTGTGCTGGAAAAAGAAAAGAAAAAGAAAACAGAAGGCAAAGGCTATAACAAGATGGTAATAACACCACATCAAAACTTACCAAGCACTAATACACCGTTTGGTGGTACAACTATGGTTGGTAAGGGTTTTAGAGATCTAGAAAAAGCACAAGCAAAGACACAGACAGCNGTTGATCAAAGACAAGGTGCAGGAATGAGTAGAATTGGTGTGTTTAAAAATATAGACAGGACTGATTTTAGTCCTGAAGTATTTCCTAGAAGAACCACCCCTAAAACAGTACGAGAACTAAAAATTGTTAAACCAGATAGTGCAGATACCAAAGGTGTAAAACGTGCAGAGATGCCACAAATACACAAAAATGACTATAACGAATTCATCGACTATTTGAAAGATAATGGTGCAGAGTTTACAAAACAAACCATGCCAGCACAACAACTTAAAGCCACCCAAGGTGAATTTAGTGACAAAGGCGTGATGAAACAAATACGCAAACAAATGGCAGGAGAACCACGCAAGCCGATTATTGCTAGTCAAGACAATTTTATAATTGATGGACATCATAGATGGTTAGTAGCTTGGAATACTAAGGACAGTGTAGATGTTTTCAAAGTTAACATGGACGCTGACAAACTACTTGCACTAGTTAAAAAATTTCCTAAGACCACATACAAAGACATATACACAGAAGAATTATATGACTTTGATAAAGATGAACCAATGAAAAGCACAGTAGCAATACCGGGATATGGTACAATGAGTATTGATGGTCTAATGCAAAATCTAGTACAAAGTATTTCAGAATTACTTGGCAGAATGAAACAAGGTACAGATGGTATGCGTTTTGCAGATTATGAGCTTAATCGTAATGGTGTTGTAACAGCTAAACTTTCTGCATTGATTGATGCACTTGATGGACTACAAGCAATTCGTAAAAAAGGCGGAGCCAGAAGTAGAAATATTACTAAAGAGCAAGAGCAAGAGCAAGAACCATTACCTATTGACACAGACAAAGTTTTACGTTCTATACAACAACTAGAAAGCAGACAAAATATTACACCACAAGATGCTGATTTGATGAGAAGAGGCATACAGAGCCTTGAGTCACAAAGACAAACACTAAACCCGCAGGCGATACTGCAACTATTAACGATATTAACATGAGATTATATAAACTAACAGAAGCAAAAGAAGAACAAATACAGCTTGCAAGACTGCCATACAAAATGACAGAGCTCTCACCTGTACTATCTGAGGACAATATTAAATATCACTACAATGTATTGACCAAAGGCTATGTAAACAGGTATAACGCAGGTGAAGGTGATCCGGACTTTAACTATGGTGGAGCAAAACTTCACAACTTGTTTTGGTCACAATTAAAAGCACCAGGCGGAGCAAATGCGCCAGTAGGTAATATAAAAGAAATGATTGATGACAAATACGATAATATCAAAGGATTTACAGAAGAGCTAGTAAAAACAGCAATGAGTATACAAGGCAGTGGATGGGTATACATGAGTAAAAGTGGAGAACTAAAAACAACTCCTAATCAAAGTTATAAAACAGATATACTAATGCCAATTGATATGTGGGAACACAGTTTCACTGATTATGTTCCTGCCAAAGATGCAAAGAAAAAGTATTTACAAAACATGCTAAAGATAGTAGACTGGAAAGTAATAAACAATAGGTTAGACGGATGAGATTATTTGAATTAGAAGGCTATAAAATGGTTAAAGGTGTTCCTGAGTATCAGCCAAGGGGAGATAAGGTAAGTCCTTTTTACCAAAAACAACTTGGGCCTGGATGGGATCAAGCTAGTAGAGATAAAGATATTGATGATATAATGGGTCCAGGCACGGCACAGAAACGCAGAGAAATACGAGCTGATCCTAGGTCACAATACAAGAATACTATGTCAACAAAATTTAGCGGAGGCGGTAGTACGGAGCTTCGCAGACAAGATGATGGCAGTGTAAAGAAAACAGTGCTTCCTAGCATTAATGCAAAGGTGACAACAACTACTAGCAAACAACCTGGACAACAGCCAGTAACAAAAAATACATTCAGAGGAAATCTCTAATGAAGATGGACGAAGTAGCAGGTGTAGGGAAAATTGTAAAAGGTGTTAACACAACACCTGATGTCCAGCCTGGTGAAACTGAACGACAAGCAAAAAAACTATTCCCTAAGAACAAAAGTGGAAAGCCTAAGTCTTTGGGTGTGCCTGGTGCTAGTCCTAATGTAGCATTTAATTTAGGATTGGTAGAAGCAGAAGATAGTAAGGATATACTGAAAGGTGTTGACCCTAAAACTGTAAAAGCTATTACAAATCTTATGATAAAATTTCCACATGCTAAAGATCCTCTAACTGCTATTATATCAGATATAGAAGATTCACAAGGTATAAGCATAAAGAACGATTTACAAAATGAGCTCAGAGATAAAAACATGCAGAAAAAAATTGATGACTTAGAATCTCGTCTTTCTGCTGTAGAAAACGAAAAGACAACAGATGTTACCGAAGACGAGGACGAACTTACAACTGTACAACGTGCAGAACTTTTTGCACAACAGGCTCATAAAGATCACCAACGCAAGTATACAGGTGACCCATACTATGTGCATTTAGATGAAGTAAGAAACATAGTAAAAGGTGCTGGTGGTAGTGAAGATATGCAAGCCGCGGCNTTGTTACACGANACAGTNGAAGATACNAGTGTNACNNCAGCTGATATNATNAAAGAATTTGGTCCNCGTATTGCTAAACTNGTAGTTGAACTTACNGANNTNAGNAAACCAGAAGATGGNAATAGAGCAACTCGTAAAGCAATGGANAGAGATAANCTAGCAGGTGCTAGTGCAGAAGCACAAACAATNAANTATGCTGACTTGATAAGCAATGGCAAAGACATNATGCAGAATGATCCTAAATTTGCCAAAGTATATATGAAAGAAAAAGCAGACCTGCTAAGAGTAATGAAAAAGGGTAATAGTAATTTAAGATCCGCCGCTCTGGATATGTTACCAGACGAACTTAAAGAAAATATGAGTGTCACTGGCACAGAACGTCGACGCCTAGAAAAGAAGAAAGGCTTAGAAATCGGATCTCCAGAATGGTTTAAACATTGGTTTGACTTGCCGTATCTCAGAGAACAGGAAGTTAATACAACCAATCCTAACACAGGTGTGCAAACTACTGTGAACAAAAAAGCAAATAGAATAACTACACGAAGTGATACAGGCACAGTCGTAAAAGATCGTAGTGGAAATGTAAGAAGTATTAGTACTCCTAAAGTAGGTGGCTTTCAAGCAACACAAACATTTAGACCTGATAGCACACCAGGATATCAGCAAGCAACTATGAAAAATAACGGCATGAATCTTGATGTAAAAGGTAGTCCAGAAACTGGTTATACAAGAAAGGTTGGTGGGAAGATGGCTGGTTTTGGTGTGGGAGTCAAAAAACGTTATGATGGTTCACAACAAAACACAGTAGACTATACTTTAGGACAAGGTAAAAAAGTTGGTGTAACTCAAAACATACCTGCACCTAAACAAAAATTAACTATGAGCGAAGGTATACAAAAAGTTGATGTAGCACAATTAGAGAAGTTTGCAGATAGACTGTTCGGCAAAGTAGGTATTGATGTAGAATTTACTAGACATTTTATGGATAGAGTAAATGATATACGCAATCAAAAACCAATTACAATGAGTGAGTTGACAAGATTATTTAAACAAGAATATAAGCGTTGGGGAAAGCCTATTGCACAAATGGGTCCAGACAGTCAAGCAGTAATGAAAGACTTGCAAACAGATATAAACTTGCCGTTTGTACTAAAGTGGGACGACGAAAACAACGAGTTGGACTTAATAGCAAAAACTGTTATGCGTAAAGCAGATTTTAAGACACCCAACAAAGAGTTTCCTGTTGAAGGTAAATTTAGTGAAATGTCAAAAAGACCAGACAAAAATGAACCTAATTTTCCTAGCTATGTTGATATTATGAAAAGTAAACCACAATCAAAAGAGCCTGTTCCTGATATTGCACCTGCAGATATAGAGCCAGACGGAAGAGTCAGAGGACTTTATCCAGATCCTCAAGATGCGAAACAACGTGCTTCTAACATCATGTACAAAGCAGGACGTGGTCTTAGTAGACTTATTAAACAAGATCCTGACTGGGATCCATATGATCAAAGAGATGCTGAGGGCTTTATTAAATTGAATGCCCTTCGGTTAAAAAAAAATAAACTTAAATTTTAGAATAGATATTCCCCTTAGCTAACTGAAGGATATCAACTCCTTATTCAATTATAAAAATGATTTTTAAGTTTAACCGTGTGTGAGAAAATAGTCAGAAATACCAAGTTCCATCAAATCAGCAATAGTTTCAATGATGTCATCTTTGTGTTCAGGGCCGACTAATATTCGGTACATAACAGGCTCGGATACCAAAGTAGGTACAACTTCTACAGTGGTTCCTAGCTTATTGGAGATATCATCAGCAATCCTCAAAGACACATTTTCTTTTCTAAAGGCACCAACTTGAATATAGGTAGATTGAGATGAGCTATAAGA
>FUFK010718232.1_pt1 | contig 12294 bp, 10 predicted proteins | sample 1021851 | NCBI WGS metagenome assembly FUFK01 (sample SAMEA51879418, study PRJEB19060) | metagenome
CCGATACGTTATGCGAATTTGAGCCTGCCCTGTGGCCAGTTTTTACCCATTCTGTTGCAACCTTTTTAACCCTCTCTAATAATTGAAATGGAGATTCAGTTCTAAGTATTGAACCTTCAGGGGCTTTTTGTGGTACCTGAATAACTGCTGTATCATGTGGTCTGAAGTATTCATCTTCAACTAGTTCTGGGTGATTATTTACTAAGTGTTGATATATAGATTCGTTCTTACCAACTCTTATTCTACGAATATAGTAGTCATTATGCCATGCATGGATACCTGAACTCGTACCTAAAACTAAGCTTGTAGTACCTGCAGGTTTAACAGTTGTAGTTCTTGCTGATTGGTTTATACCTATAATTTTTGCAACTCTTGTATTTTCTCTTTTTACAACGCCTGCTGCTTTTTTCATATCATAACCTAACACCGTACCGCTACCGATACCCGTCATTGATACACCAATTAGAGCATCCTTTTCAGTAGTTTCTCTCCAAATATCTCTTAAATAATGGAAGTCTGTGTAACCAGCCTGAAGTGTTCCAATAAATGCAGCTGCTTTTACTCTTTCATTTAGGTCTTCCTGGTCTTCTATATTACTAACGTTTACCTCACAAAGATTACAGAACTGGTGAGGTCTTAATGCAATTTCACAACATGGATTGGTACCCCAATCTTTATCATTGTTTAAGTATATACCTGGCTCACCAGCTCCTGATAGTTCTACTCGCTTCCAAAGGTCTAAAAAGAACTCTTTAGTAATTTTGTGTCTCATAAGTACTGCAGAATTGTTTGCTCTACCTCTTTGTGGATTCAATTCCCACCAGTTACCACTTTTACAACTAATCATTTGGTCATCGTCAGCATTAAATAAACTAATTAGTGCCGCTCTTCTAATACCTCCAGCTAATACAGCATCAGCGATATGGCAAACAATATCATGAGCTTCTAAAGTAGTTAATTTTTCTCCTGTTTCCTTTGTTTCTAGTATGCCCTTTACTTTTAGGATACACTCTTTCAGTGGTTGAGGTCCTGGAGCTTTACCACCAGAAGTTACTAGTTGCGCACCTTTAGGTCTAATGTCTGAAAAGTCGAACTCAACTCGACTACCACCGCCATTCATATAAGACTTCATGAGAACCTTTATTGCATCTGCCCAACCTTCTATGCTATCTCCAATTAAGAACCTTTTCTTTCTTTTTGGCCATGGCTTTTGTATTGCTGGTAATTTTGCAACATGATGTCTTTGTACTGAGTATCCTACTCCTGTACCGCCTAATAGTAAAAACATTGTTTCACTAAAAGCATCAATAGAATCTATGGGAAGATAAGCACAATTGTATATTCTATTAGGAGATATTTCTATAGGCTTGCCACCAAACTGCAAGCTTCTCATAGATGGAAGTACTTTTTTGTCATACACTAATTTATATTTTTCTTCTATTTCGTCCTTCAACATTGGAAATTTCTTTTGGTGCATCTCCTTGTTTCTTGTAACTAACTCTTCCCAAGTCTCCCTTCTATTTAATTCTGGTACGAACTTCGCGTACTTCATGTAAACTGTTATCTCTGATAATATTTGATTTGATACTTCCATTAAAAACTCCCTTTTATTGTAGAAAAAAATAACTGGTGATTGACCAGTTCGGTAATAAATATCGATATATATGTATATCAATTCATTTCGTCGAATTTCTTTTTCATCATTTTTCTTAAATACTCGTTGTGATTGTCCATTTCTTTTGTTGTTTCTTTTCCTTGTATAGACGTGTCTACATAAATATCTATTTTACCATTACTAGCATTCATCTTACTAGGAAAAGTTATTCCATCAGGTCCAAATCTGTTTTTAATAACATGCCAGCGACCTGTACCGGCTATTTTATCTTCTATTTTACGCGATAGAGAAACTACAAAATCTGCAGTCATAATTTTACTATAAGATTCTGCAATTTTTTCAGCTCCAATAATATCATCTTCTAGTGCTGACCTATTAGCTTGTGATGCGGTCCAAACCGGTATTTCGTGTTCACCAGCTAACCCTCTTAAATCTTCATAAATATTACCAAGCTCTAATCTAACTTCTTTACCTTTACCTCTTAAAAGATCGGCATAGTCAACTATAATCATATCTGGAGGGAAGCCGTTGGCTCTACACCTTTCTATATGAGAAGCAATTGTATTTACAGTTGCTCCTTTTGTTGGAAAATATTTTACAATAAGATTACCCTTTATATTTTCAACATTCTTTTTAACTTCTTCTATATTGTATTTTAGCTCTTGTGCTGCTATTCCAGTCATAACACTGTCATATCTCAATCCAACATAAGCTTCATTTAGCTCTAAAGTATAGTGTATAACATTTAGTCCAGCTTTTGCAGCGGCAGCACCAACATTTACTAATGCCCATGACTTACCAATACCTGCAGGGGCAACAAATACTCCAAGTTCACCTTTGCCTAATCCACCATCAGCTATGTCATCTACTGCTTCCCATTGGGTTTTAACTGTATTTCTAACAGATTCTAAGTATCTTTCTTCGACTGAAGTTTTATATTCGTGGCCAACATTTCTTTCTAATCCTGCCTTTAAAGCGTTATCAACTAACGCCTTTATTGAATCATAGTCTCCATTATTTAATAATTCTACCGAATTAACTATGGCTTTTTTTATTTCTTGATTTTTACAAAATTCTAAAGCCTTTTCTTTTACAAAGTCTAAATCTTCTGCATCTAGATTTGCAAAGGCTGCCTTTATATTTTCAGCTATTGTTTTCTTTAACAAATCGTTATCCATCTCAACGATTTTTATTTTCATTGCTTCAAGTGTAGGAGCATTTTTATATTCTGAAAAGTAGTCTTTAATCATGTCAAGGATAACTATGTTTGCCTCTGAATCAAAATAGTTAGAGTCTAATATATCTATAATTTGTTGAAGAAATACCTTATCCTTGAATAAAGCAGATATTAGTTTTATCTGAAAAGAATACCCAAAATCACTTAATTTATTTACCTTCATTACCTATTCCCTGCAAAAGAGTTTAGTACACCAAAACTATCTTTTAACCATAGCTCTGGATTTTTTATGTTCATGTTTAGAGTATCTTCTAAAATCATAGATAAAAATTTAGGTTTTGCTAGTGTTGGTATGGGCCTTCTAACAGACTCCATTATTGAAGTTTTAGAATGACCTGATATATCTACATCATGCAGCTGCATTAACCTATGGTTTAGCTCTAACTGCTCTTTACTATCTAGTATTTGTTGAGCTAATTTTGTTTTATCTCCAGAGTCGCTAATATAATTATATAAATCTTCTAATTCTATTCTATTATCTTCAAATAATATTGGAAGTCTTCTCTGTAAAGTCTTAGTGCCTGCTCCTCTTATTCCAGGTATATCATCAGAACTATCGCCTGTTAAAACTCTGTACATCAAAAAGTTTTTATGAGATATTCCAAACTCTTCTTGTATGGTATCTTTAAAGTAGAATTTTTTCTTTGTTGGAGACCAAACCTGTACTCTATCATCTACAAGCTGTAGAAAGTCTCTATCAGTAGACATTAAGATACATTGGCTTTCAGGATATAACTGTTGAGAAATGTATGCCATTGCATCATCTGCTTCTATGTTTTCTGGTGATAATACAGTTATTGGTAGAGTTTCTAAATATTGTGCTAGCCTCTGTAACTGTTGAGCCATTGCAATTCTTTCGTCTTCAACAGAATTAAAATCATTTATCCTAGTCATCCTGTGTTTTACTCTTCTGCTAGACTTGTAATTTGGAAAAAGCTTTCTACGTCTTTGACTACCACCTTTACCATCAAAGCATATAATAACTCTAGTAGGTTTTATATTTCTAATTGCATAGGCTATTGACATCAAAAAGCCGGTTATACCACCAACATGTACACCGTTGTCGTTTACTGTTGGCACAACTACAAAGCTTCTAATAAAGGTATTTAAACCATCGATTATTAGTATTCTGTCATCTGCACTTTTAGGCATCTCATCATTGGTGAGACTACTTAACATATCTTTATATTTTTTATTCATATAGTTAATATAATAAAAATAATTGAATTAAAAAAATTCTGGACAAAAAGTTATTAACAAAAATAAAAGGCTCTTGGTCGATTAAAACAGTCATAATATAAGTGAGGACTTTTAATCTTAACATTCTGTACCACGTGAAGGTGGCCTTTTTTCACAGAACAGAGAAACCCATTTAGGGTTTCCCATGATTATCCTACTGGTGGAGCTTCGTCTGTGTGCTCTAAATCATCTATACCAAAATTGTCTATCTTATATTCCATAATAAGAGTTTCACATATTTTATCGTAGATTTCTTCTCTTAAAGCATCATTGCTTTCTANCTTATCATTCCAATCTTTTGACTGAAACTTAATAGCTTCTCCATTTTCAGATGTGTAAGTATACCATGCGCCGCTTTGAGAAACTAATTTATAGTCTTTCAAAACTCGCAACCAACCACCAAAGTCATCAATTCCACTGTCAAAGTAAATATCAAACTCGGCAGTTCTTAAAGGTGGGCCCATTCTGTTTTTTACTACTTGTGCTTTGGTCTTNATACCAACTACTTGGTCTTGACCATTCACTTTAGCCTTAATTTGTCCGGCCGCCTTTAATCTTAGTCTACAACTAGCATGAAAAGCAATNGCTTTACCACCACTTGTAGTCCAAGGATCACCAAACATTACTCCTAATTTTTGCCTTAGTTGATTTGTAAATACGAGTGCTACTCGTTGTCTACCTATCATTTGAGTAATTTTACGCATGGCCTTTGAAAGTACNATAGCCTTACTAGTAGACCAGCCGTCTTTACCATAGTCTGCTGTTTGCTCAACTTTAGTTGTTGCGGCTGCAACTGAATCTACTACTATGCTAACTAACCTATTCTTCTCGCTTTCTCTAACTTTAGTTATGATATTATCTATAACCTCAAATATATCTTCAACNGTTTCAAGTTGAATATACAACATTTTTTGTAGGTCTATTCCTATTGTTCTTAAAAACTCCTCATTCATGGCGTTTTCAGTGTCAATATAAACTGCAAGACCTCCTTGTTTTTGTGTATTAGCTAAAATTTGAGCAGAGACAAGAGACTTACCTGATGCCTCTAGACCAGTTACTTCGGTAATTCTACCAACTGGTATACCTCCATTCTTGCGATTAGAAATGGCCATGTCTAGCATAGAAGACCCTGTACTTATCCATTCAGTAAGATCAGTTGGTGTATCTTCTGCACCATCGAGAAAGTACGCGACTTTATAGTCTTTGAACTTTTTGTTTAGAGAATCTGCTAAGATTCCTGCTAAACTATCTCTATCTTCTCTTTTACTTGCCATATCTTAATTAAATAAATCGTCAAAAGCTTTGCTAATATCATCAGTTGTTGATGCTTTTTGTGCAGTAGCTTCTTCTTTTTTAGGTGATTCTGTATTAGTATTAGAATTGTTAGTTTCCCATGGAAGATCGTTTGGACCATCNTCTGTTCCTTCACCTTCAGGGTTTAACCAAGATTCCAATGCTTGTTTCAAATCATCATAACTTTGCTTTTTAAAGATGCTAAAGATTTCAGACTGACCATTCATAATAGTATCAGCTAAACCTTTATCTTCAGTTGCTGGTGTTTGATTAGGTTTTACACGAATTGCAGTTTTTGGATATGTACCTGCACCTTCTGAAGGCGTAAATTCTACTACAATATCTCTACCTGCACTTAAATCTGTAATGTCACCGTAATCTGGATCAGCGATAAAACCTAATAGCTCAGTATAAACTTGTTTACCAAAACCCCAAAATTTAACACCATCTCCTTCTTCTCCTCTTACAACAACTGGTACATAAACTCTCATTTTTGGTTCAAGCTTTTTTGATAATTTCCAGTCATCTGAGTTACCTGTAGATTTTAGTTTGTCTGCAAATTCTACTACTGGGTCAGACTCACCATAAGTTACCGGTGATAAATAATTTCTTTTGCCTAAATCATAGTGAAAGAATAATTCCAAGAATGGATTATCTTTATCGTGCTGATAAGGTACGATTCTAACCTGATTAGAACCTGGTTTAGGTTTCCAAAGGTTATCTGTTCTCTTTGTTTGAGATTGTAAGTTGTTTAACTTACGACGGATTGCATCTAAATCAATTGCCATTTTAATTCTCCTTTTAATTGTTAATAGTTAGTTAATATAATAAAAAAAATTCATACTATAAAACTTCTGTTAAAGTTTTTTCATAGTATTTTTTAACAGCTAGTTCTTTTGCCTTTGCTTCAACAACGACATCAATATCTAGACCGTAATCTTTAATCTCTTCAGTAATATAATCTGAATGAGCTTGTTCCTTTATTTTGCTAAATTCTTTGTACATACCTGCTAGTGTTGGCCAATCTTGCATTTGTTCCATAGTGATTTTATTGTTATCACATATTTGCTCTATAATAAGTTTTTGCTCGGCTCTTCTTGACTCGGAATAGTGAGTACATGGTTTTACACCTTTTGGCCAAGTTGAAACAGCAAGTTTTAAGGCTTCTTCTTCAGTCATATCACCTGTGCAAAACTTATGATGGTAGTAATCAAATACGATAGGTATGCCAACTACTTTGTATACGCCTTCATACAAGTCTTTTACAGAATACATATTTGCTTTATCGTCATTTTCGACAGTTAGACGTGCTTGAGCAGATGGTTGTAGGCGTAAGAAGTTTTTACAAAATCTTTCAAGAGCAGATTTTTTATCGCCATAAGCACCACCGACATGAATGTTAATTTTTGCCATACGAGACTTTGGTAATCCCATCAGATCCATAATCTGTGCAGACTTATTAAGTTCATTCATAGCATTTAGTACTACTTCTTCGTTTGGAGAAGCTAGTACACAAAACTGGCCGGGATGAAATGATAGACGTTGACCATTATCCATTGCCAATTTACCAATGCCACGTAGCAAATTAGATATTTTATCAAAATCTGGTAAATCTGTCAATTCATATTCAGACATCCAAGGCATCATATCACTAGACATGCGATAGACCTTGATATTGTTTTGATTATTCCAACTTACAATTTTTGTTAGATTTCTTAAGTTTTCTAAAATTAGTTCTGAACAGTAAGAGATGCCTTTTGCATCGAATGTTCTGCGTATCATGCTTCTGTTGCAAGATACACCTTGAGCCGATAATTCCATGTTAATACATGCGTAACCTAGTTGTTTTGCCATATTTTTAATATAATAAATTTATTTGACATAGAAAAATTATTTCCAAAATAATTGAACACAAATTATTCCTGTCGCGAGTATCAATGACGTAAGAGTCTTCAGCGTTATCCCTTCTCCCATGAATATCCAAGTTAAAATTGCATAAGAGCTAATTCCAAGTGCAAAACCTAAAAATCTACCAGGCCATAATAAACCATCAAAATGCTCAAAAGCATACTTTGTTGCTAGTATGAAAGCATAAGATATTGATGTGCCACCGACTATTGATAATATTAAAGGATTTTTTTGGAACCATGTCCAGATGAATTGTCCGTTGGTTTGAAACCAGATAATAGTTTGACCGAACAAAAATAGAAGTACTGCTAGTGTCAGTTTACTCATTAGTTAATTTTTAATAATTACTTGTTAATGTTTATTTAGTATAAATATAATAAAAATATTTCAAATAAAAAAATCTGGAGTGAATTATTTCACTATTTTTTTGAAAGTTTTTTTAGTTCTTTTCTAATCAAATCCATCAANAGACCCTTNAATTCTTCTTCGTCTTTATCTCTTCTCTTTAGATGAGCCTCTGGATCGTATGGTGGATTATTTGGAGCAGTATGCTTTTTGCCTACTGGTGTAGTGTATCGTAGCCCTAAAGTCTCATCAGTTGTTCCTTCGTTTGCAAAATTAAATGCACGAAGTTGAAATTCTATAATTCCAACTGCCCTTGTTCTATTCTGTTTTCCGATAAGCCTTGCCATCGCTAATTTATTAAATATGAGTTCTGCTGCTTTTTTTGGATTCATCGCTTTACTTTTATGTATATTATTTCTTGTACCTCTGTATCTATTCTACGAAGGCCAGAATCGTTGGTTAATAAAATACTGTCTCTATAACTTTCCCATTCTAGTTGGAATGAAGTATCTAATACCCCATTATTGCATATTTTTATACACTCGTTAAGAGCGTTTATTGTATACAGTGTATTTGTCTGTTTCTTTCTGTGTAGTGATATGGTATCTGGTAATATCTTAACATCTCCGTTTGCATCAATATTATACGTACACATTAGTTCTCTAACGTCATCTGCATTTTTTAGGACAAAAATCTTATTATACAAAATATCATACGCATCTACTATCTTATCAATAGTTTTTGATAGGACTTTATTATTGGTAAATGTGCATAATAGTTGTGTTCTCATTATGAATATACCTCCTGTGTTGCTTGTTTAAGATTTTTTGCAAGCTCAGGGTGAAGTTTCATCTCAAATTTTATAGAACTACCCCCATATCCTCTACCATCTTGTCTTATTACTATCGTTGATACCTTTACCTCTTTTTCACCTTCAACGGTATAAGCTAAATAAGGTTCTCCCTTTTCACTTCTCTTGACTGTTAAATTTTCCTTTAAAGAATCAAAATCACTAGTACCAAATATCCTTTCCATTGTTTTTTTATCTAAAGACATGTCACCAATAGCCATTGTTTCTTCTCCTTCAGATACTGCTTTCAGTGGAAACTCAGTTTTAATTTCTTTAATTAGGCCATCTCTCATTTTTTCATTAGTATTGAGCTGATCTATTGCCTCATTCTGCATTTCCCTGTGTATTCTATCATCTTCCTCTAGATATTGTTTTGCTTTTTCATTACCTGCAGCAGCTTCTGCCTTAATTGCGGTGAGTATAGCTTTAGAACCACCTCTACTTCCACCACCTTTTTCTGCTTTTTCAATGTTAACTTTAAGTTTCTCTTGAACTTCTGGAGATAATATGTCTTTAGCTCCTTTCGCTAAACGTTCTCTCTCATTTTTTGCATAAACTGTAGGGTCAATTTTAGAACCTTTCATTTCTGGATCCCATTCTTCAACCATAGTTTTAGCGCCTGAATTTAAGAAATTTACATTCTTATCTTTTTTAAGCGAAACTTCATCTAAAAGTTCTTCACCATCTGCTGTTTTAACTTTTACATACATATCTGTAGAGAAGCCCTTGTTTTTCTCATAATCAGTTAGACCCATCGCCTCTACTTCTTCCTTAGCATCCCACGAAGTTCCTATCACCTCAGAGCCTTCCCCATATTGTTGTTTAATTCTATCGAGAATAACTTTACGAGTATTTCTAGCTGACTTTATCCAAGATTTTGTAACAATTCTTGTTCCTTCTTTTTTAAGATTTGGATTGTTAGAAATCTGCTCTTTTTCATGAGCCTCTAGAGAACTCATAAGTAGTTCAAAATCTTCATCTGACATTGAGGCACCCATCATAGTCATAAGTTCTCCGGCTTGTGCACTAATTTGACCTGCTCCTCCTTCTATATCAGAAAAATGTTTCCACTTTTTAGTTTCATCAGTAACTGTTGTGTTCATCATTCTTTCCAACGCTTTAAGGTATCGTTTAGGAAATTTAGTATTATCAGATAAACCTTCAGGTAATTTATATGGTTCTGGAGGTGTAGGAATTGAATATGGTTTATTTCTTTCATTAAACTCATCATCATCAGGCTCCATATCACGTTGAAATTCTTGTGTTTCTGAAGGGTTACCTTTTTTAAGTGTTTTATCTTTTCCTGATATTATCACCTTGTCCTTGACAGTCTGTTTCTCTGTTCCTGCAGTTCTATCAAAAGATACCTGACCTGCTTCTGGCTCTTTTTTATCCGGGCCTGTAGCTTCTTTTTCTTTTTCAACATCCCATGCCTTTTTTGCAGGGTGATCCATTGGCATAGTCCTTGCCGTCTTTGCTAGCATTTCTGCATCTTTTCCATCTTCGTCTTTGTATTTGATAACGGTTTCATCATCAACCTCTGAAAGCTGGGATATGTATTCTGATATGAATTGTTCAGAATATTTCATCGACCTAAAAACGTCAGCTAATATATCAAGATGACTTCTATCTTTTGGATCTGGCATGCCATTATTTACTCGCCAAGCCCATTCACGCACAAGTTTGTTTATTAGTGATTTCATACATTAACCTCAATCTATAAATATCAACAAAAACGATCAGAAACATCATTTAGTTGACCATAATTAACCCCATAACTAATTTTAGTTGGATACTTCATAGCCCTTTTTATTTGCAAAATGAGCTCTTTTCCATCTTTAGGGTCGAAATCAAAAGTAAAACTATCGTAGGTATAAAGTATTAGTTTAGTATTGTAGCTTTCTAGAACCTTAATAACATCGGCCATTGCTTCAGAACTGGCTTCAGTTTCCATTGATTGTATATAATAGTTAAATAACTTTTGTGGTGACATATCTCCTAATGTAGACATCTCTACCTTTCTTTTATATAAATATGTTTCAAAATGTTTTTTATTCACCCAGGACTTCCAAAAATCAAAAATAAAGTTATTTACTTCATTAAAGAATGGTATTGCTAAAAACTCTTTTGGTATACCACCATACAATATTCTGAAAGAGATTTCTTTAGATTCTCCGTATTGTTCTTTTGTTAGTTTATCTGTGCCAAAGTATTGTTTACCTAAATACTCGTGAACACTGCCATCTGGTAATTTATATCCTATACAGTTTGCTATCAATCTTAAATGATATGCATCGTAATCTAGTTCTAATATACCACCATTCTTAAATCTACTAATATATTTGTCTCTAGTGCCATCAGACTTATTTAAAGCTGCATAATTTACTTTATTAAATTTATTACTTGGTCGACCTGTTAAGGTATATGGATTGTAATAGCAACTCTTTAGTCCTTCAGTCGTATTTAATCCCGACCGTTCTATTTCAAATAAGTTATTGAGTAGTGTTTTATTAAACTTTTGATAGGCTTTTGAGCTTATCACTGAGTTATCTATAACATCTATCATGCTAGTAGACATACTATCACAATATTCTAAGTGTTTAAGTATCGGAACTATGCCATTTAAGTTTTCTCGCTTCCAATGAGTAGAATATACTTGTTCATGGGCAGAAGTTGTGAGCTTTTCTAAAGGTTTTCCATATATGTGATAAGATAGAGCATTGCAGTCATGAACATCAACTCTTCCAAAGATATGCTTAAACTCTTTTGAATCAATAACATAAATATCACCCATGTTACTTATCAAACTATGAATCTTACCAAAGTCAAAATTCATCAATGCTTCGCTATGATTGATAGGAATATAATATTTTTGCATATTATTTAACAAGAGTATATAAATTCCAGATAGGTTGTAATTACTAGGGTGAGCTCTGTGATTCAGAGGTATGGGAATTACAATACTATCGGATTCTTTACATAGAGATGATACTTCATCAAAGATATGTGAACGCTCTATAACCATTTATATCTAATATAATAAAAATTATTGAAATAGAAAAATTTATTGCAAAGAATTATATACTGTTGCTGACGTCTCTAGTATCTTTTCCTCTTCAGTCTTTTGCTCTGGATCGAATATGGTTTCGCTTAGAGGAATTAAATATTCATGTGGTTGTGGGGTGTGATATTTTCCAACCATTGGCCTATTTATATGGATGTGATAAAACCCTACGTACTCATCTCCATTCTCTTTCATCAATTGGTCTCCTGGAGTATATAGAGCCGATTGTTCTGTTGGATTTCCATACTCTAAAGCGTCTCCAATGTATGAACTTATCCCAGGCATTGAATCTTCTGCTAATTTTAATGACCTATTATTTGTTGGTATTATTCCTGGTTCAACCACTGCTCCTTTATATAACCTGTTGAATATTGGTCCGGATATTTTCCATTCTAACTCTAAGGCAGAGTAGAGCTCGTGATGAGGCGTCTTCTGTTTATCTACCTCTTTGTATGTTTGTTTATCTACCTCTTGTATTTCGCCGCTAGATAATTGCTTAGTAAAATATCTCATGAAAAAACCAGTCTCTTCGTCTGCCTCAGTTATTATTGGAGGAGAAGAAACTACACCAGTAAACTTTTTTGCAAATCTTTCATTGAGTTTATTATACGTAAATATATTCTGGTTTCGTATTATCTTCTGAAGCCTCTTATCTCCTGATCTAGGAGTATCTCCTGCGTATGCTGCTCCGTTTTTAATATAATAGGGACCGACGTAGGTGTTTACCTTTTGCATCTTGTCCT
>FUFK010039730.1_pt1 | contig 12289 bp, 9 predicted proteins | sample 1021851 | NCBI WGS metagenome assembly FUFK01 (sample SAMEA51879418, study PRJEB19060) | metagenome
ATAAATATCCCTGCAAATATAGGTTTAACTTTTGGTGATGACGGAGAAAAAATTGAAGGTGATGGTACAGATTTAACTATCACTGGTAATAATATTAATTTAACAGCAACAGCTGACGTAGTTATACCAGCAAACGTTGGTATTACTTTTGGATCTGGTGAAAAAATTGAAGGTGATAGCACAGATTTAACAATTACTTCTGGAGCTAAAATTAATTTAACAGCTACATCAGATGTACATATTCCAAATAATGTTGGAATAGTTTTTGGTGGTGATTCAGAAAAAATTGAAGGTGATGGCACTGACATGACTATTAGTGCTAATAATTTAACAATCGATGCTGCTGCAGATATTAATTTAGATGCCGATGGTGCTGATGTTAATATTAAAGATGGTGGCACAACAATATTATCATTTACAAATAGTTCTAGTGATGCTGTAGTAACTTCAGGTGTACAGGATAAAGATATTATTTTTAAAGGTGATGATAATGGCTCTGCTATTACAGCGTTAACTTTAGATATGTCTGATGCTGGTACGGCTGTATTTAATCATGATATTAAAATAGCAGACGGTGGTCAAATAGGATCAGCTTCAGATGCAGATGCTATGGCAATTTCATCTGCTGGAGTTGTTACTTTTAGCGGTGCTGCAAATGTTGGACAGCAAGCACTTACTTCATCATCAAATGCTGTTGCTTGGGATGCATCTGCAAAACCAAATGCTTTTCATGTAACAACAGAAAATACAACTTTTTCTGCACCAACTAATAATGTAGAGGGTGCATTTATATGTTTAGAAATTAATTACAATGGTTCACATACTATTGCTTTTAACACAGTTTTTGAGTTTGCAGCTTCAACTGCACCAACATTTACATCAACGGATGGTAAAACAGATATTCTTGTATTTAGATACAATGGTTCTGTATGGCAAGAAGTAGGTAGAACATTAAATTTAAGTGAGAGTTAATAGGAGTTAATATAATATGTATGCAATAATAAAAGACGGAAAAATATCTAGTCTTATGAATCAACCTAGGCCAATAACTATAGGAGATACACAGTATCCAGCTAAAATATTTTCTGCATGGAGTGCTGATGAACTAAAAAATATTGGTATTATACCTGTTACTTTTGATGAAACTAATAAAAAAGATAATGAATGGTATATTAATTCTAAACAAACTTATACTTATGATGCATCTGCTGGAACTGTAACAGCTTCTTATGGAACTGCAACTGCTAAAACACACGCAGATGTTTTATGGACACAGGCAGATTCAGANAATGGAGATTTACCAGCTNNTAAATCTGTTGGTGATGTNAGAAANCCTGGTCTTAAAACAATTTTAATAAATAANNTAAAAGAAGATGCAGGGGTAGAATTAAAAAAAACAGATTGGTACATAGTTAGAAAAGCAGATGCTGGCACAGCGGTACCATCAAATATTACAAATCATAGAGCAGCAGTGAGAACTAAAGCAGATGAAATGGAAACATCCATTACAAACGCTGCAGATACAGAAGCTCTTAAAACTTTATTTACTTATGTAAATACTGCAGATGAGGGTGAACCAGAAGTCATGGTTAGACCAATAGGTGAGCTTCCAACATTGGAGTCTTAATGCCTTTTATACTTGGAACTAATTCAATAAAAGACACAACATATAATGTAGCTAACTCAGCTAGGTTTAATGACGGTAGTGTAGATTATTTAGATAGAACTTTTGACTCAGGTGGAAGTAGAAGAACATTTACAGTAAGTTTGTGGGTAAAAAGAAGTGAACTTGGTGCTACTAATCCTCTTTGGGCGGCAGCAGGTTCTGGAGGAGGACAATGTTCTTTAGTTTTTGATTCTAGTGATAAGTTACAATTAAGAGAATTTAATAATACTGACTCAGAAGTATTTAATTTACATACTAATGCATTATTTCGTGATGTATCAGCTTGGTATCATATAGTAGCATCAGTAGACACCACACAATCAACATCTTCTAATAGAGCAAAATTATATGTAAATGGAGTAGAACAAACATATAGCACGGCTAGTTATCCAAATCAAAATTATGATTTATTGATGAATAGCACATCAGATACAGGTAAATTTTTTGTTGCTAATCAAACTTATAATAGCCCCAGTGTAACTTTTGATGGCTATTTAACAGAAGTAGTTTTTATTAATAACTCAGCACTAGACCAAACATCATTTGGAGAATTTGATGAAGATACTCCTTTTATATGGAAACCTAAAAATGTATCTGGTTTAACTTTTGGCACAAATGGATTTTATTTAGACTTTGAAAACGCTAGTAGTTTAGGAGCAGATGTATCAGGTGAAAGTCATAATTTTACTGTTAATAATCTAACATCTCTTGATCAATCTACCGACACTTGCACAAATAATTTTTGTACTTTAAATCCTTTATCAGCAGACGAAATGACTTTTTCAAATGGTAATCTTGATGTTGCTCAAGCCTCAGATGATGGTGGTGGCTCAAGAAGTGATGATAATGCAAGAGGCACTATAGGTGTAAATTCTGGTAAATGGTATTGGGAAACTAAAGTTACTGGTGCAACAGCACCAGTAGTTGTTGGNATATGTTTTGATGAATTAAAAACTGGATTTAGTGATTTAAGTGGATCAACAGGAGTTTATGCTATACAAAACGCATCTACAACGTATGCTTATAGGAGAGAAAATGGAACAACATCAGAAACCTCTGGTTATCCAAATCCTGTTGCTAATAATATAATTAATGTTGCTTTTGATGCTGATAATGGAAAATTATATATAGGTATAAATGGAACATATTATAATCAAGCTGGTACAGAAGGAAATCCAGCAACAGGTTCAAATCCAACTTTTTCATCAATAGATACATCATTTTTTTGGCTACCTTGGATTGAAAGTAGGGGTGATAACCAACAGGCTTTAATGAATTTTGGAAGTGGCACTTCATATAGTATTTCATCAGGAAACGCTGATGGAGANGGATTTGGAAATTTTGAATATGCGGTTCCATCAGGATATTTTGCATTGTGTACTAAAAACTTAGCGGAGTATGGATAATGGCCTATACAACTGTNGATAAACCAGATATTTATTTTNGAATAGCAATNTATAACGGAAATAACAATGCTCAAAGTATTGGCTGGAATGAAAATGATAATAATGAAGCCCTTGATTATACAGATAACATGCAACCAGATATGGTATGGATTAAATCAAGAGCAGGTAATACAGTATTNGGTCATGTTCTAGGTGATTCTGTTAGAGGNGGTGGAAACTATTTTCGTGTTGATATTAATNTAAGTCCAAATAATACATCTAATGCTAATGTAATAGCTACTTTTGATTCAAATGGTTTTGGAATTGGGGGTGCAACATTTGTTAGTGAGGGTGGTCGTACTTATGTAGGCTGGGGATGGAAGGCAGGAACGACATCTGGAATAACTACAAATGGTTCAACAACAATTACACCAATAAGTTATTCATTTAATACAGGGGCAGGTTTTAGTATGGTTAGATACCATGGTAATGAAACTGCTGGTGCAAAAATTCCACATGGACTAGGTGCTGCACCTCATTGGGCACTTTTTAGAAATATGAATAATGATGAACCATGGGTTGTATATCATAAAAACAACACATCATCACCAGAAACAGACCATTTACATTTAGATGTAAACGATGCAACAGCTGATGATAATACTATGTTTAATGATACACTTCCAGATACAGTTAATTTCACCTTAGGAAGCAATGATCAAGTTAATAAAAATGGTGAAGATGTAATGGCTTATATGTGGACTAGTATAAAAGGGTATAGTAAATTTGGAGGTTATACTGGAAATAATAAAGCCGATGGCCCTTTCGTATATTTAGGTTTTCGCCCAGCTTGGTTACTTATAAAGGATGCAGGTTCAGGTCAATCGTGGCATATGTTTGATAGCAAAAGAGAGTTATTTAATGATAATGATGCTGCTCACTTGATACCAAGTGAAGATGATAGTGAGGCAGAGGCAAAAAGTAATAGAGGAACTGCAACACTTGATCTTTTATCTAACGGATTTAAAATTAATTCAGATGGATCTTTACTTAATGGTACAGGTTCGTTTATATACATGGCTTTTGCAGAATCCCCATTTGTAAATTCTAATGGAGTTCCTGTAAACGCAAGGTAAAATATATTGACATTTTTAACTATAGGTATATAATTAATATAAATAATGGCTAGAGTAAGTTTTTTACATTTTACACCAAGACCAAAACCTAAAAAACGACCAAGAGTTCATAAAAAAAATAAAAATAAACAAGAGAAGCGTAGCTTCAAAAAATATAATCGACAGGGGAGATAATGGTAACAACACCAGATGATATAGCATTACAAAAAGGTGCAGTAGCACCTGCTCAAAAAGAACAAACGGGCAGTCAAAAAGCTGTATCGTTAATTGATAATTTAATTACAAAACCTAGTTTACCTACGGGTACAACTATATCACCACAATTACAAAATGTAGCACCACAAGAATTATTAGCTACTCCAGGTATATCTGGTACGTTAGGATTTACTCCGCCTACTACCACTGCTGCACCAACTATAGCTACACCAGGAGCTATGGCAGGGACACAAGTAGCTGCACCTACAGCTGCAAGTGCTGCACAGATGACAGCTGCAACAGTAGCTGGACAAACTCCTACAATGACTGCTGCACAAGGAACTGTATCAGCTCCTATGACTGCAGCTCAAGGTACTATCACATCTGATGCTACAGTAAAAGGTCAGTTAGCTGGATTACAGCAAGAAGTAGAAACAGCATTAGCATCTGGTAATCCCCTACCAGTATGGGCTAGAGGTGCTGCAAAAGCTACNGAAGCTGCAATGGCTAATAGAGGATTAAGTGCTAGTTCAATGGCAGCTGAAGCATTAGCTGAAGGTATCATGAACTCTGCNATACCTATAGCTGCACAAGANGCTGCTACATACAAGCAGATGATATTTCAAAACCTGTCTAANAATCAACAGGCAGCTATTACAAATGCACAAGCATATCTTAAAATGGATATGGCTAACTTGTCTAATAGACAACAAGCTAATCTACAAAACATAAANACAAGACAGAATTTTTTATTATCTGACCANGCTGCAGCCAATGCTGCATTTCAGTTTAATGCTACAAGTCAGAATCAAGTAAATCAATTTTATAGTAANCTAGCTACAACAGTTGCAGATCAAAATGCTGCTAGANTAGATGCTATGAAAAAATTTGCAGAAGCAGAACAAAGTAAAATTAATGCATTGAATGCACAAAATACTATTGCNGTTAATGAAGCTAACGCTAAAAGAGAAGCAACAGTAAAACAATTTAATGCAACANTAGAGAATCAAAGACAACAATTTAATGTAGCAAATCAAAGAACAATTGATCAATCAAATGTTGTTTGGAGAAGAGCAATTAATACAGCTAACACAGCTGCAGTAAATGCTGCTAACCAAGCTAATGCTCAAAACTTATTAAATCTTTCTAACTGGGGATTATCTTCAGCATGGCAACAGTGGAGAGATGAAGCATCTTGGGTTAATACTTCTTCAGAGAATACACAAAATAGAAATCATAACTTAGCTATGGCAGCTTTAGAAAGATCTNCTACTNTAGAATTACAAGANAAGGCTTCTAAAGATGCTATGTATCANATGATTGGTAAGTTTGGTTTTGATTTNTTATCAGGTAAATAGGAGAATAAATGATANNAGATATAGTTNNAGGNGCAGTTAGANNNGCAGGAGCATGGGNTGGNAATTTANTAGCNGGACCANAAGGTGCNGTANTAGGNGAAAAATTAGCAGGTAGTTTAATGGAAAAATTACCAGGAGATGANAGTGGGTTTGANCCTATTAGNACAGTAGTACAACCNCAATNNTTTGGTGGTANAATGGGATTTGCAAGACCANGTAGATCTAAGTCTAATATAGGNATGGCAAAAGTTGTAAATCCTGAAATCATTATATGCTGCTTGGGATGNNAGATTNAANAGATATTATTCATCAGCTTANAAAGTTAAAAGAACAATNACANNNTTAAAAGCATAAGGAAAAACTATGGACAAATTTAGAGAAGGCGAAGATAATCCATTCGATGCCCCAGTAGCTGGTCAGGGTTTAACTGACGANCCTGGAAACTATCCTTGGGAACATCCACCACAATTTACAGATCCAGATGAGGCTNCTGATTTTGTGTGGGATAGATTGCANAGACCAGAATTTATGGANCAAGTAATTGCTATGCTAGATGCAGGTATACCTGTAGAAGCATTNGGAAGAATAATTATATTTAATGGATTTATGGAAGGTAAGTGGACACCAGATGTTGCATTTATAATTGCAGAACCAGTTATGAAAATGATTGCAACTATGGGTTTAACTGCAGGTGTAGAAAAAATTAGAATGTCCATGTCAGATATTACTAACAATGAACAAATACAATCAATTGTTAAAACTAAAGTTAATGCTGAAGAGACTGCACAAGCTGCAAAGGGTGTTAAACAAGATATTAAAAAAATAGAAAAGAAAGGTTTAATGGCTAAACCTAATAAAGAGGAGATGCAATAATGGCAATAGATTTTGGTAGAGCACTACAGGGTGTAGCAACAGGATATTTACAAGCAAAGATTAGAAACACAGAAGCTAATGATGCATTAAAAGCTAATACATTAATGCGTGTAGGTGAAACTCTTATTGGTGAAACTATACCTAATGCTATTGATGCTGAAAAAGTTAGAAGAACTAATTATGATAATTTAGTATCTCAGTATGGTACAAACTTTGCAGAACTTGCAGATATTAGACAGTTTACAGTTAATGATGCATCTATGGCAAAATTAGATGAGTTATTAGAAGAAAATAATTTAAACAAAGAAAAATTAAAAGATGCTAATTTTGAAACAGATTTTAATAATAGATATAATGCAAGAGTTAAATCAGCACAAGAAAAATATGATCCTATATTAAAACAATTAGGGGTTGACAATATTGGTGCCCTTGGGTATAATACAGTAGAGGCTTTGGTTAAACCACAAGCTATGGATACAGTTACTACTAAAGATATGCAAACAGATACTGTTACTACACAAGAAGTTCCTAAGGCTTTTTCTAGTACTAAATTACAAGATTATTTAACTCCTATGACTGGGACATATCAAATAGCTGCAACAGAGTTTGCAAAAGTTGCACAACCTTTTAGACAATTTGGATCAGCTATAACATTTGATAGTATGGGTAATGTTGATTTTAATTTACCAGGAACTAAAGATACAGAATACAGAGCTTTATATGCAGTAACAAATGATGTAGCTTCACAATTTTTAGATAAAGATAAAAAGGTAAATATTAGTCAAGCTGTAGAACGAGCTGATAAAGTATTAAGAAGTCAAACTCAAGATGTCATAGCAGGTGTAACAAATGAATATAAAGAAAGTTCAGCTGAAGGTGTTATAACATCAACAGCAACTGGATTTTCAGAAAAATTTAATTCTCAATATCCGACTGATAAAGATAAATTAGATGCATTAAAAGCACATTTAGCATCTTTAGGAAGTAGATCAGAGCAAAAATACTTTGCTCAAAGTTTTCCTACTGGTGTTACTATAGGTAATCGAGATGCTAAAACTATATTATTAAATTTAACTAGATAGCATGACTAAACTTAGTTTAGGTGATTTTGCAATAAATCAAGAGGTGAGTAATTCACAATCTGACACGCCTCTTAGTCTTGAAGATTTTAAAACAAAAGAAGATAATTTAATATTAAGTGAAGATAAAAAACCTGAAGATGCAAAAAATTTTATACCTATACAAAAAAATGAAGATGGATCTTTAAAGTATTCATTTGATAACATATATCAAAATAAACAACTAGTTTCTGTAGCAAAAGATTATTATAAAAATAGAGATGGTGAATCATATAATGATAAAGAAGCTGTAGATAAATTTATATCTGATAGAACTTGGAATCAAGCTAATACTTATCAGATGGGTAAAGAATTTTTATANGTTACAGGTGAAGATATAACAGAAGACCAAAAAGCTAGACTGTCATATCTCACAAGATACTGGAGTGAGTTACCTAATTTTTATGAAGAAGGTGGANTAGGTGCAAAACAATTTTTTAAAAATATAGGTATAGGTGTATTAGATCCTTTAAACTTATTAGGNGGTTTTGTTAGTGGANTAGTNGGTAAACAAGTATTAAAAAAAGCTGGACAAGAAGTTATAAAATCACAAGTTAAAAAAGGTGTAACTAAAAAAACTATTGCAAAAGAAGTATTAAATAGTCCAGAACAATTAGCTGAATTATCTTCTAANGCAACAAAAGAAGCTACAATAAAAGGTGCACTATCTATGGCAGGAGTAGAAGGTGCAGGATTTGGTACTATAGATATTGCTAACCAATTAGTAGAAAAAGATATAGGTTTAAGAGAAACATTAGACCCTGTAAGAACAGGAACAATTGCATTAACAGCAAGTGGATTAGGTTTNTTTGTAGGTGCAGGTGGTGGTTTTTTAGGNAGTAAATTTCGTAATTTAAAGTTACAAAAAAATACTTCACTNACTACAGATAAATTAAAAAAATCATCAAAAAACTCTCCAGATAATAAAAATCAATCTGAAGCAATAAATGGTGAANTAAATNNANNTAGTTATGTANGAACTAATTTAGCAGATCAATGGGATTTTGTAAAAGTATTACAAAAAGAAATAGATCCNGANTCTGCNGTNGANGTAACTGATTTAAGAAAANTATATAAGNCTGGAGATTTTAAAACTGATCCTATACTTGAGCCATATTTTCAATTAAGAATGTTGGCATCATCAGGAACACGAGCACATAATTTTATAATGGAAGGAGTCTATTTACCTCCATCAGCTACAGCAAGATCAGCTAGTTATATAAAAGGTAAAAGTCAAGGTTTGCATGAGATACTNGATCCATTTGATAAAAANAATGAAGTAGATCAATTCTTAGGATATGTAGCTTCTAAAAGAATGGAAGGTATTATAAAAAGAAGACCTAAATTAGAAAAAACATTACCTATTGATAAAGCAACTAGAAAAGAATTTATAGACTTTGCNGAGTTAAGTGCTACAGATTTTAAAAAAAAATATGGAAAAACACTTACAAGAAAAAGTAATTTTACAGCATCTTTAAATAAATTTAAACAGTACACAGATGAATTATTAGAATATCAAGTACAGTCTGGATTGTTATCTAGACAAGATGCTAAAAAAATATTAAGAGAAAATCCATTCTTTATACCTTTAACTAGAGATAAAAAATCTGTAGGTGCTATATCTGCTATTGGTAAACAAACACAAAAATTATTAGGTTTAGCTAGACCAGGAGCTGTAAAATTAGCTAAACAAAAACAAGAAGGTGATATTAATTTATATCAAAATTTAGTAAACTATACATATCAAACTGTATTAGCTGGTGACAGAAATAGAGCTAAATTAGCTTTTTATAATATGTTACAAAAAGGTGATAAGTTAGGTAAAATAGATATGAATAATGTTGTAAGATTAGTTACTGGAAATAGACGTGTTCAAATAACTAATGTTGCAATAGATAAAGTTGTAAGAGCATACAATAAAGCAGGTGCAAAATTTGATCCAGAAAAAGATGTAGCAAAAAAAGTTGGAGCAAAAAGAAAAGATCAATTAAGTAATTTAGATAGTCTTGATGTATTAACTTTTTCTAATACATTTAAAGCTAGTGATGATGCTGCAGCAGATTTTGCAGATATAGTATATAGAAATGGTAAAGCAGAAGTTTACGAAATTATAGATCCTAATTTAGCACAAACATTTAAAGGATTAAGTGACAAAGGTGCTGATAGAGTAATGTTTGGTTTTGGACCAAGAGGTATATTTTCTAGATACGCTAGATATGCATCTCAAGCAATTACATACTCACCACCTTTTGTTGCATTCAATGCTATTAGAGATACACTTGCAGGTGCTATAAACTCTGCATTTGGTATAAGTCCTAAAGGATTTAAACCAGTTTACTCTAGTGCAAAAGGTTTTATATCTGCAGTTAGACAAACTCATAACTATAAAAAAGCATTGTTAAATGGTATGGGTTATTCTTCAAGATCAGAAACAGAAGCATTTACTCCAAGAAATATACAAGGTTTAGTTAAGAAAGGTGCTACATTAGGTGTATTTAGTGATACTACAAATTACTATAATAATATTTTAGGAAAATATCTTAGAAAGATAGGTGGTGGAGGATGGAGAGGTTACAAAAGAATTGTACAATCTACTGAGTATGCAACTCGTATGGGTGAATATCAGTTAGCAAAAGCTGCAGGATTTAGTGATATGGGTGCTGCATTTTTAGGTAGAGAGGTAGCAACTGATTTTGGTATGAAAGGATCAAGTGCATTTTTAAATGCAGTAAATAGAAATACCATGTTCTTTAATGCTAGTATTCAAGGTCTTTATAGAACAGGTAGATTATTTTTTGAAAATCCAGCAAAGGCTGNTTCATTAATTAGTGCAACTATTGTTGCTCCAGAGATAGCTTTGTATCATATAAATTCTAGACACAAAGAATACTCATTAGTTCCAGATCAAGTTAAACAATTAAATTATTTAATTCCTAATTATACAACTGATGATAATGGAAAAACAGTTTTAGATAAAGAAGTTCCTTTTATAGCAATACCTAAACCTTATGATNTAGGTGTATTTGCAAATGTTGCAACAGGTATTNTAGATGGTATGTATAAAAGAAGTGATGGTGTAACTAAAAANTATGTTGCAGAATCAATTAGTCAAATTACACCAGGATTACCTATACCTGCAGGTNTAAGACCTTTTATAGAAATGATGTTTAATAAAAATTTTTATAGTGGTGCACCAGTAATAGGTTTGTATGAATTACAAAGATTAGATGAATTACAAGTTAGACCATCTACAAGAATGATAGCTGAAAGATTTTCTTACTTTGGATCTAATCTTGCTGCGTTTCTTTTTAGAACAAAAGAGGGTGCTAAAAAACCTGTGCCTTTAACTCCAATAGAAATGGATTATGTAATAGGTGCATATTTTACAGGAATTATGCAGTATCCTTTTGATATANTAGAATCAGCTGATTTAAGTAAAACACCTGTAATTGGAGAAGCANTAGGTGCAGCTCAAGATTTTTTAAGAGGAAAAAAAGAACCTTTAAAAGGTGAAAAACCTACTAAACGTGTAGACGAAGCAGACTTTGCTAGTTTTGAAAATGCGTTAAGTATTGTTACTAGAAGATTTAAAGTAGCTAGTCCTCTCAAAAATTCACAATATCATAAAGAGTGGAATAAAATAATTCAAAGAGCCAAAAAACTTAAACAAATTGATATGTCTCAAATGGATTTAGAAAAAAGAAATCAATCTTTTTTAATAGGTTTGTTTGGTAGAATAACAGAAAATTTAGATAAAGGTATGCCTGCAGGTGTAGAACCAGAAGTTTTAGAATTTTCTAAAATATCACCTATATTAAAACAGTTAGAAACTGAACTAAGAGTTATGAGGACTGAAAGAAATAATATATTTAATAGTCCTATTGATGGTGATAGAAAAAGAGAAATTATAGATACTCTTATAAGTGTAGAAAATAAAATGTTAAAAGAAGTTATGGATTCATTAGCAAGCATGGACATAGAATATATATTTGACCAAACTTACACTGATAATGTTAAAGAACTTGGAGTAATAAAAGGTACATTATCTAGTTTAATATTTGGTACAGCTGAAGACGCATTCAAAGAAAACCCTCGAGAACAATAATGGCTAAACAACCTAAAACAACCAGTGAACATCTAATATCAATATATGGTTATATCACAGGATTAAAGAGAGAGATATCTCAAATAAAAAATAATCATCTGAAACATTTGCATGAGGATGTGGATAAGTTGCATGGGAAGGTAGATCATCTACTATATGCAATACTGGGAGGGCTAGGGGCGACAATTTTAACACTAATAGGACTATTTGGATAATGGACAAAAGAGAAATAACGGATACAATAGTAATACATTGCACACAAACTCCAGCAGATATGGATTTTGGTGTAGAGAAAGTAACAGAGTGGCATAAGAATCGTGGCTTTGACACGATAGGATACCACTATTTAATTAAACGAGATGGCACACTACAAGTAGGACGTGACGAAGACGTAGTAGGTGCACACGCTGTAGCAGTTAATGGTACATCAATAGGTGTAGCATTAGTTGGTGG
>FUFK010041748.1_pt1 | contig 12289 bp, 6 predicted proteins | sample 1021851 | NCBI WGS metagenome assembly FUFK01 (sample SAMEA51879418, study PRJEB19060) | metagenome
GTCAGCAAGGCACGGATGCTTCGGCACATGCCGATGGCAGCACTGTAATCCTCATCGAGGGCAACTCAGAAACAAAAAACGATTACTTTGGTTGGGGCGAAGCTGCAACAGGTGGACTTGTCACCACTAATCAGATCCGCCTGTGGTCGCACGACAACTTTGGCGAAGACCTAATCATCAACGCCAGAGACGACAACATCTATTATTGGGACAAGACAAACAACCTGTCTACCGCAGCGGTCGAGTTGTCTACACGCACCGGCACGAAAACCAGCGTTCCGCAAATTGCCAAGCAGGTGCTTGTTTCCGACCAAGACCGTCATGTCATCGCATTCGGCTGTGACGGCCTGAACAGCAGCGCGTCTGCCAATCAAGGTGACGGCATACAAGACCCACTGCTAATTCGCTTTTCTGATCAAGAAAATCCACTTGTTTGGTATCCAGCAGCCACTAATACAGCAGGAGACTTGAAGCTGGGCGCTGGTTCGACATTCATGCAAGCGGTAGAAACCAAACGTGAGATTCTGGTGTGGACAGATACTGCTCTAAACACCATGCGATTTATTGGTCCGCCGTTCACCTTTGGTTTGCAGCAGCTTGCTTCCAACATCACGATTATGAGTCCTAATGCGGCGGTCGCTACTGAGGACGTTGTGTTTTGGATGGGCATCGACAACTTCTATGTCTATGCCGGTCAGACGCAGCAGCTTCCTTGTACGGTAAAGGACAAGGTCTTCCTCGACTTCAACTTCGAGCAGGCTGACAAGGTTGTCTCTGGTATCAACTCCGAGTTCTCAGAGGTATTTTGGTTCTACCCGTCTGCGTCCAGTGCAGAGAATGACCGTTATGTAGTCTACAATTACGGTGAGAAAGTTTGGTACTTCGGCAATCTTAGCCGTACCGCATGGATCGACCGTGGTGTGCGGACCTACCCGATTGCTGCTGGTTCCTCGTATCTGTACAACCACGAGTTTGGCTACGACGATGACGGCACTGCTATGAACTCTTTCATTGAGTCTGCGGCAATCGACATCGGTGATGGCGACCAGTTCTCATACATACGTCGTGTGATTCCAGATCTGACGTTCAATGGTTCGACAAGTCTCAGTAGTCCACAGGCCACGTTTACGGTCAAAGCTAGAAACTTTCCGGGCGCTAGTTTTGATAACACAGCATCTGGCGATGCAATTCGCACGGCAAGCTCCCCGGTTGAGACATTCACAGATCAGTTGCATCTTCGTGCTCGTGGTCGATCCTTCGCATTGCGAGTTGAGTCCGAAGCGCTAGGAGCAAAGTGGAAGCTGGGTAGCCCGCGTGTTGATTTACGTCCAGACGGGAGACGCTAGTGTCCTCCAACCAGATAGCACCGCCAAGACTACCAGAGCCGCCGGCTGACTATACACAGCAGTATATGGCGGACCTGACCCGTGCGCTGGAACTGTTTATTTCGCAGGAGCGCAACCCCGGCGAGTTGCGTGGCACAAAGATTACGCTAACTGACTTGCCGACAAGTGCATCTGGACTTGAGACCGGGGCGTTGTATAACGATAGTGGAACAGTGAAGATTGTTACTTAGTAGAAAGTAAGGTAAGATTCGGCCATGGGACAATCTGCTCAAACACAAGACATGTTCAGCGTACCGTCAGGCGGTATCGCTGATTTTTACATGTCGGATGAGGATATCGCCGCAGTAGAGCGAGAAGAGGCGCAAAAAACCTTTGGTGACGAAGGGGTTGCAGCCTTTGAGGACGTTGCCAAGAAAATGGCCTCTTACGGTCGTTTTGGCGATGACCGCATCGTTCACGTTGAAAGCGGCGAGATCGTCGTTCCGCGGGCCCTGATTGAACAAAGTCCAGAACTGAAGGAGTCCATCTTCTCGCACCTTCGGGAGCAAGGTGTAGAGGACCCCGAGCGGTATGTTGTGGGCTCCGCTGCAAACAGTTTGAACCCGGAGACGGGCCTGCCGGAGTTTTTCCTGAGCAAAATTGCCAAGGGCGTGAAGCGAGCTTTCAAGGGCGTGGGCAAGGTCCTGAAGAAGGTCGCGCCGGTAGTTCTGCCGATTGCGCTGTCGATGACGCCTCTCGGCGCAGTATATGGCGCAGCTCTTGGTTCTGGCATTGGTACGCTGATGCAGGGCGGTAGCCTTGAGGATGCCATGAAGAACGCCGTTATTGCAGGGGGCACAGGTGCTATCTTTAAGGGCTTTACTGGGGATGCGGGCTCTTTTGGCGCGAATGTCAAAGCAGAGTTCGCGAACCCCGGCGCTCGGTTCTCGCAACTGGGTCAAGGCATAACAGGCCAAGAAAGCTTTTTCCGCCCGTTTGACACTTCCGCAGTGGCGGGAACGCCCACAACCGCTAGTGCAGAGGCCGTTCAGGCGAGTGCCAATCAGTCGATCACATCTGATCCAACGACAGGGCTACCGGATGTAGAAGTTCCTGAGAGCGTGTTTAATACCACGGGAGGGCAACAAGCCACAGACCCCTCGTTCCTTGATCGCGCAGGCGATTACATGTTCCGCGGCGGGGAGAGCAAACTTGATTTGATAGCAAAAGGGGAACAGGCGGGCGCAGACTATCTTGCTAAAATGAAAGATCTTGGGATAGCTCCTACTGAAGCAGGGTACAACGCTGCGGTAGCTTCGGTGCAGCCCGGGATGTTGGCAAAATATGGCCCTAGCGTAGCCCTCGCAGGTCTCGGCGCAGGGGCCTTGGGCTTCTTTGACGCCCCTGAAGAGGACAAGCCGGAGTTCCTGACCGGCGCGGACCTGCTGGCACGGGATCGAGACAAGTATGCGCTTCCTGACGAGCAGATTACATATGTGCCAGACTACAACCCGTTTGTTCCGCAGCGTCCTGTATTTACAGCGGCAGACGGCGGCGTGGCAGAGGTATTCCCTCGCCGCACCGGCGGTATCATGCCGGATGAGGGCATTGCCGGCGAGGATAGTGTCCGTGCTCTGCTGATGCCGGGCGAGTTTGTGATGACCACAGATGCCGTTAAGGGCCTTGGCAACGGTGACAACGAGCAAGGTATCCGCAATATGTATGATATGATGCGGGGCCTTGAAGCTAAGGGAAGGGCGATGGCGTAATGGCTACAGAGACCAGTGTACAAATAGTCAGAGAAGCGCCTGAAATTGAAGCCTATAAACTAGCGCTTCTGGAGCAGGCCAAGAAGCTCGCCGAGCAGAAGATCGATCTGCCGAAGTATCAAGTGGCGGGTTTTGGCGATCTCCAACAAGAGGCGCTTGACCTTGCGGATGCTGGTATCGGCGGCTATCAGCGCTTTTTAGATGCCGGCGAAGGTGCCATGACCAGCGGTCTTGGCCGTGTGACCGGGGCAGAGCCTATGCTTCGGGGCGCAGCGCGTCGAGTGACGGGTGACGAAGTTTCTCAGTACATGAACCCCTTCCAAGAGGCAATTCAGGCTGAGATCAACCGCGCCTTCGACAAGAGTCAAGCCGAGCAGGGCCTGCGGGCCGTGCAGCAGGGGGGAGGGGCCGCGGCCTTCGGATCTCGCGGCGATCTCCTTCGTGGTGAGATCGAGCGCGGCAGGTCAGATGCCTTGGCCCGCGCTGCTGCTGAGAACTACATGAACGCCGCCGGCATGGCTGAGCGGCAGTTGGAGCGTGAGCGCGGTATTGCGGACCAGATGGGTATCATGGGTCTGCGCGAGGCGCAGTTGGGTCAGAACCTTGCCAGCCTTGGTCAGCTTGGCACTGCCATGGGCCGTGAGGAGCAGGGCTTCCTGTTCGATCTTGGCGAGCGGGAACGTGCACAACGTCAAGCGGGTATTGATGCCGTGCGTCAAACACAGCTACAACAACTGTATGAGCCATATCAGCGGTATGGCTTCTTGTCAGATATCTTCAAGGGCGCTCCGTCTTCGCAACAGACGCTTCTGCAAGCAGCATCACCGGCTGTCTCGCCCTTCCAACAGTTCGCTGGTCTAGGCATTGCGGGTTTGTCCGCAGCAGCGGGCGCACAGAAAGCGGGGCTTTTCGGATGATGAATCGAGGTGTAATGAGCCGTCAAATGTTCGCCAAAGGCGGAGCGGCGTTTCCTGACTTGACCGGGCCGGGTGGTGGTCCCCCTGACGGCAAGATCACTCAGGCCGACATCCTGATGGGCCGGGGCGTGGAGTTCAAGCAAGAGGGTGGCATTGCGGGTATGATGGAACCGCCGGCACCTGCACCTGCACCGGAACAGCTTGACCCGCAGGCTGTTGAGCAGATGATGATGGCTGCTAGTCAGAGCACTGGAGACCTCGAGGGTGCTCAGGACTTTGAGCAGATGATGAACATGGTCCGCGGTGACGATGCCACCATGGGTGAGCGCCGCGAGGAGCTAGCCAGCGTGGTTGGCCCCGAAGATGCTATGCAGACTCCTGAGTCGGTTCTGGCCCTTGTACAGCCGGTCATGCAGATCGCTGCGGTAGATCAGGGTATTGGTGAGCTGGCGCAGGAGCAAATGCAGCAGCCGATGCAAGGCCCGATGGCTGGCGGCATCATGGAGAATGTAGCACCACCCCAGCCCATGGGAGGACCCCCACCCGTAAATTTTAAGGATGGCGGGCTGGTCCGCCGAGGCGACAACCAGCCGGTTCAAAAGTTTCAGTTTGGCGGAACCGATTACGCTACGCTTTTGAACGCTACTCCAGAAACTCGATTTCAAGGGGAGCTAAGTCAAGGTCGTAATATTCTCCGAGATTACACAATAAATAGTATTAACGATGCAGCAGCCCAGCGGGCTGCATTAGCGACCGCGGCCCGCGGGACTGAGGTTGAACCGGAAGGGCCAAGCAGAGGTGACGGCAGTCGTTTGCGCGAGCTGATGGAAGCGCAGCGCAACATTTACCGTGAGTATGGCCTTGGAGATCCCGCAGCTCGTGCAGCGGAGCGCGAAGATCAGCGCAAGATGACGCAAGCTCAGATGCTGTTCGACATTGCTAACACTGCACTGACCTTTGCTGCTCCGATGCAAGGCGAAAGGGCGGGCTTGAGCCCTGCCGAGCGTCTGGCTATGGCCGCTACGCAGACTCAACTGCCGCAGACTATTGGTGCCCGGGCACAGGCTCAGCTTGAGGCAGACCGTGCATCCAAGAAAGAAGAGCGGACGCTGGATCTAGCGGCGCTTCAGTCGGCAGAGACCAAGCTGGCGGCAGAGGTCGCTGCGGAAGATGCCCGCAAGTTGGCTGTAGCGAAAGAACAAGCAAAACGGAAGACAGTAACCGTTAAAGGCCAAGTGATCGACATCACAAACCCCGCCAAGCCCGTGGTTATTTTTGGCGAAAAAGATCGAGTTCTGAAGGAAGTTGATGGTCAGATCGTAGACTTTACAAATCCCGATAGACCTGAAGTCCTGTTCGGCCAAGCTGACAAGGACACCGTGACGGTTGACGGGCAGGTTGTAGATATTTCTGATCTGAATAACCCCAGAGTCATATTCGGCAAGCCGGGCACAAAAACGACTACAGTCAATGGTCAGGTTATCGACATCACAGACACCAAGAATCCGTTNATCGTATTCGGTAAGCCGGATGTCCGGACAGCTACGGTCAAAGGGCAGATTATCGATATCACCAACCCNTCCAAGCCTTCNNTTATCTTTGGGGACAAGGATCGGGAGATTCGCACCGTCGAGGGGCAGATCATCGATATTACCGATCCGAAAAACCCAGAGGTTCTGTTCGGCGATCCTGAGCGCGATACNGCCATGGTCAATGGTCAGCTCATNGANTACACCGACATGGAGAACCCGANAGTTATCTTTGGCCGCGAAGACAGCAAGACCACTACGGTCAAGGGACAGGTCATTGATATCACCGACACCGCTAACCCGAGAGTTATCTTTGGTGATCGTGATCGCAAAACCATCACTCTTGAAGGACAGGTTCTCGATATTACTGATCCGAGCGATGTCAAAGTCCTGTTTGGCGATAAGAAGCGGGACATCCGGATTGTTAAGGGGCAGCTCGTTGAGGTTAAAGACGGTTCTACTGTCCCGATATTCGGTGAACGCACTCCGCTTACCGGAACCTTTGACAACATGATTCTAAAGACCGGCGAGAACATCATCGTCAAGAAGGTTGGTGAAACCTTGTACGACACAAATGGCGACGTAATTNATCTCTCGACAGACCGTTACCAAGGAGCAGTGCTTACTAGCAGAGAAAGAGCCTTTACCGAGGCCAAGCTCGCTGGAAGCATGGCGGCGGCAGCGGAAGAGCTTCGGATCATGGATCAGCAAGAAGGAGATAACGAAGTATCCAGCGTTATCTCTGGCGGCTCTGGCTTGGGAATGGGCCCACAAGGCACCATCCTCGGAATGGAAACCAGCCCGGCTACCGCCTCGCGCACCTTTGATGCTCTCAAGGCGGCTAGAGATGGTGTGGGCTTCTACCCCAAAATCAAGCAGGTTCTCAGTGAGACTGTCGGTGGCGTTATTCCTGCTTTTGAAGACTTTGGAGCTACCGAGGTCGAGGCCGGCAACTTCATCGACGCACTCAACGTCCTTGGCCGTGTCGCGCTGGCTAGCAGCCCGCGGTTTGCAGAAGGCGAACAGCAACGCCTCGCCAACTTGTTCCCGAGCACGGATAATTTCCTTGCCAACCCGGCAAACGCAGTTCGCCGCCTTGTGGGCCTGAAGCGCCTGATGCAGCAAGAGAGGCGGAACAACCTGCAAATCCTTGCTAATGAGACAGACACCTCCATCCGACGCCAAGCCAAGAACCAGAACTATGCGATTGACGGTGTTCTGAAGTTGCTAGAAGCTATCCCGGATCGAGGTTTTGTCGATGAGGGTGCCTTCCAGAGCACCTTGGAAGAAATTAACCGCCGCCGGGCAGAACGAGGGGATCAGTAATGGTGGACTCAACTCCTGCTCTGACCCCAGAATCGACACGCGAAATCCCGGAAGCCCAAAACTTTCTCGAGTGGGATCCGGCAGACGTTCAATTCACTTACGAAAACCACGGTGAGGACACGGCGCAAGTCTTGGCCCGGATGACGGCTGAGATTATGAACAATATGCCGGAGTTCCAAGGCCAGATGGATTACGAAGAGCTGCAAATGGGAACTGCCCCCATTCTCAGCACGATTGATTTTGGCCCGGGTCAACAAGGCAAGGGCCTAGACGACAACCAGATCCTGCGGTTTTTCACTAAGATGAAGGGCTTAGGAGATGATGGAGCGCCCACCGAGACTGAAGCTTTCCTGTCGGGCTTGACCCGAGGCACAAGCTCTTTTGCCGCGGGTGTGGCGGGAGCAAAAGTAGCCGCTGCCGCGGCTCCTCCATATGTTCCTCTGCCGGGGCCTTTCGCTCCGCTAGGCACTTTGTCCAAGCCTGTAGCCGGAGGAGTCGGATTTTTTACAGGAGCAATCTTCGGGGACCTGTTGGTTGGAAGTCCTGTCTCAAACCTGCTGTTTGATGGCCCCGCCGACGTTCAACTAACCCCAAGAGCAGAAGCTAAGTTCCGAGCATATGAATCTGCGGGTAGCGTAACCCCGTATCTTCTGATGCCGTGGACCGCGGGCAAGACCCCTTTGAATATGGTGGATTCCCTGCGGAAGCTGCCCACCGGTTTGTACCGGCCCGGGAAACACGTTGTCAGCAATCGCCTTACACCAGAGGACATGGCTAACCCGCTCATCACTCGTTACCTGAGCGGGAAGATATCTGGTGTGCCAACTACAACGGCATTTCTTCAGGCTCGGAACCGCATCTTCAGAGCTGCGGCGGACTCGGGAGCCCCGATCAGCCTGAAAGAAGCCGGCAAGCGAGCGGCGACAGAGCTTAACAGACCAAATCTCGCGGTTCGCGGCACTATGGCTGGTGTCGATTTTGCAGAACGCGCACTCGTGTCTGGCGGTAAAATGTTCCGGGACATGGGGCCAAAAGGCAAAGCCCTTGTTCTTGGCACAGAAAGTCTTGCCATCCCCGCAACGGGCGCAGCGGTAAGCGCTATTGAAACCGCGTACCCCCGACAGCCGGGCATGCGGGCTCTGGCAGAGGTCGGGGGCAGCTTGGCCCCGCAAGTTACTTTCCTACGTTTTGTTCCGTCCATGCTGAAAGGTATGGGGAACTACATCACGAAACGGCGTGAAAGCATCGCTATGGGCAGAGGGCCGGATATTTTCGGCACTCAAGCTCGAGCGGAAAACCGTGCTATCAACAGCATGTTTGAAATCTTTGAGAAGAACGGAGAAGACCCCGATGCTCTGCTAAAGGCCATGGAAGAACTCATGGTTGAGCCCATTCTCAAGAACGGCAAAGTCACGGGATATCGACTGCGGCCAGAGTTTCGTAAGCTGGCGGATCAGGGCATTGACCCCAAAACAGGGAAGCCACGGCCTTCAAAACCAATCTTCACCAGCCAGTTCACCGAAAGTGACGCAATTCTACAGCTAGAGCAACTTGCTCTGGGACGTAGCTCTAACTCTGCTCTTTCCGGCAGTCGTGATGACTCGTTCCTCAAAAGTCTTGAAATGCAGCGCGGTACGATATTCGCACTCCGCGGATCTGGGGACCCGGAGCTTGTCCGCCTCGCCGGCTTAATGATGCAGGAGCGCTTGAGCTTCCTGATTGCCGACCGCGTAGATCGTGCGATTCAGTCCACGATCAGTTCTGTGCGGCAGATATATCCGGACGGGGGCCCAGAAGCTAACCGTCTGATTAGCGAGCGTCTGGCGCAAGTCATCGAAACACAAGAAGACCTTTTCCGCCGCCTTGAGAAGAACGCTTGGAGCAAAATCGACAGAAACGCTCCGATTGAGACTTTCTATCGTCTGGATGACGAGACCGGAGACTTTGTTGAAAACGCTGTCCCCAACTTCGTCGAGGAGTGGGACGCTCTGGTTGCGGCCACAGACCCGATGGATCTGCCGGGCCTGATGCGAGTCCCTGAGTTCAAGGACATCAATGACCGCGTTATTGACGTTAAGCTACAGTTGGGCCTAGCAGCGGGTAACCCTTTTGCAGAACAGCTCGCCGCCACAACTCGGTTTAGTGAAGCTTTCCAGAACACAATGGGCTTGCCGGTGCGTGGTGAATACAGACGCCTGTTGGTCAATGCCGGCTTGATTGAAGACACTCGGCCTCGCGTGGATGTCGCTCGGGAACAAGTAAATAAAGCCTCAAGCGATTTCTTTGACGAGCTTATTGAAGCTCCGCCTCCTCGTTTTAATCCGGATGACCCGGATAGCCTCATGGCTAAGGCATTAGAATATGACGGCATGGCTAAGGAGCTTCGCAAGGTTGTAGATCAGGACCCGCAATCCGACGCCATGACCCGAATGGCAGAGGAAGCAGCGGAGATGGAGGGTCAAGCAAAGCTTCTTCGTGCTCGTGCAGAGGACATCCGCAACCCGCTTACGGACAAGATTCCAGAGCTCGAGCCTACCGAAGAAAACATCGCGGCCCTCGGAGCTATCGAGGCCCGGCTTGGCCGTCAGAAGTCAAAAAGCCTTGAGCTCATCCGGCTTCAGCGCGAGTCCTTGATTGCACGTTTGAACGAATCCCAGATAGCTGAAGCTACTGGTGTTGTAACTGAGCCTCTTACGCTTGGGAACTTGACTGCGATCTACTCCAGTATGCGCCGAGTCGCTCGCAGAGAGGGCACAGTAAATGATAACTGGGCTCGGATTGCTAATGGCATGGCAGATGCCGCGCTGGACGACCTTAATGGCCGACCGTTGGGCAACGCAGACTACGACGCAGCTCGCGATATCTCGTATGCATTCAACACCTACCTGAAGAGAGCCTTCGGTGGTGAGATCATGCAGACGAATGCCCGCGGCAAACAGATCGTGGCACCACAGCTTCTTACCAGCAAACTTATGACAGGTAAGCCTGATGTAGTGGCTCTTCGCATAGAGCAAATTCAGCAGCTTGGAAATCAAATCCGGAAGTATGCGAAAGACGAGAACTACACACTCACCATCGACGGTAAAACTCAAAATGTGAAAGAAGAGGTCGGCGCTTCAATCGGCACTGCAAACGAAGTTCTGAGTGATGCCCTGAAGCTTGCTCTGAAAGAGATTGAGATACCGATTGAGACCAGAACGACAGGGACTGCCCTGCAAATAGCTCAAGCTCAAAACGAGGCTATGCAGCAGTTCCGGCAGCGGCATGCCTACTTGTTCGAGTCCTTCCCAGAGTTGGGCCGTATGATGGACGAAGCTGGAGATGCGGGTCAGTTCCTGCAACGTGCCCGAGCCACTACAAAACGGCTTGATGAAAAGGCGAGAGCTCAAAAAGCTTTCCAGAAGCTTACAGGCGCTACCAACCCAGAGTTGGCCGTGCAAAAAGCTTACGTTGATGATGACCCCATGAAGGCTCTTGGTTCTTTCATGGAGTTGATTGAAGCTGCTTCTAATCCTAGAAGCCGGAGAGCTTACATCAATCGGGCCGGTCGTGACGCGATAGACCTGAGCGAAATCGACGTAGATCAAGCGAAGCTGGGCCTTCGGCACAGCATTTTGGGATGGGCCTTCCGAAGGGGTGGTGGTCACGGGGATCAGTTCAATGCCAGCGCAGCATATAATGCGCTGTACACGCGCATCCCGGCAGCTCCCAAAGACAGTGACACCATGGCTAAATGGATGGTGGACAACGGCATCATTAGCGAGGAAGAAGCTAATACGATGCAGGCCGGTCTCCAAAACATCATTGAAACAGAGACCAAAAAGAAGGTCAGTGAGGCTGTGTTGGCAGGCAACACATCTCCTCTCAGCGATCTGTACACGAGAATCACTGGTGCAAAGCTTGGTAGTGCTGTAGGCGATCTCATTCCCGGTGGCCGGGGCGCAGGTCTTGTCGAAGCCGAAGCAGGATCCAAATATCTTCGTACCCTGACGCAGGAGCTGCCGGCCCTACAAGAGATGGACGCTCTTGAGACCATCTTGTTGAACCCAGAGCTTCTGGCTCTGGCTCTGCGTAAAGGCAAGACTGAGACAGAGCGCATGGGGATCATCAGAACGCTGATGAACCGTCTTGGTGAATTTGGTATCGGCATTGCCCCTGCCGCAGCTAAAAGAGCTGCGCCTCTTGCGGCACAAGAGATTGTGGAGCCCGAGGTGTCGTCTGAATTTGAACCGGCTCCAGTGGCGGAAGAACCTACCCCCGATGTCAGCGTGGGGCCTGTTTCTGCCGCCCCTGCTCAGACACCGACGCAACTGTTTCCGGACCTTCCCACCACGGACATTGCGTCGGTTTCCCCTAGCATGAACCCGGCAGGACAAAGCTCGGTCAACCGCTCGCGGTTCGCGGCCCTGTTCCCTGAAGATCGTGCACTCATCGAAGGTATAGGGAGTCTCGGCTGATGCCTGTAACTTTCAAATCAGGTCCTAGAGACCCTGTAACTGGTAGAAGCTCTGCGCGTATCAGCCCGGATAACGTGGTTCGGGCTGGTGGGCGAACGGATAATGAAATATCTCAAATGGCCTCGCAGTTCACTGCGGATCCGGGGCAAGAACGAGAATACCAGCAGACTGAACGGGACTATCGAGAGTTTTTGCAGTCTAGTGGCCGCTCATCTACCAATCCATATGGGGATTCAGGACTTTTCGGCGGTGGGGCAAATTACACTAGCAGTATGACCCCGGGGCAAATCGAGGATATTAATCGATTAGCCTATAACCAGTATCTCGGGCTTGTGTCCGGTCGGGGCACTCAAAGAGGCGGGCAGGGTGATCCTGTGCCCGGATATGCCCCCGCTCTCAAGATAGGCTCAAACACCCCCCGAGGCACAGTAGTCGCAGCGCCCAACCAGCCTAAACCGGGTGGTTTGCTTAGGTTTATGCCTAGCGCTCAGCTATTACAGGGAATTTTTGGTGGCGGTAACATACTGCGGACGTTAGATGATGGTGGTGTAGATTACAGCACCGAGGGCATCGAGACGTTGGACGCGGCCCCTGTGCTACAGCCGGGTGAAGCTGCTCCCACCGTAGGGGAACAGCAGCCTAGCGGCTTTATCCTTGCCAGCACACTGCCTCGAGAGGACAACGGCATATTTAACTTGCCTCTCGACCGCATGCGAAAGATTCCAGAAACCGGCATTGGCGGATTTATTAAGCAAAACAAAGATGGTTTTCAGATCGGACCGGGAACGCTCAAGCCTGAGTTTAACGTAAACGACGGCAGTTTTGGCCTTACTTACAAAATTCGTATTTAGACCAACCACTCCCGAGCCTCTTCGCCCAGCACCTGACCGGCAAGATTGATCTTGCCGCGTAGGGCTTTCAAGATCTTCTCGTCTATCGTGCCCGGCGATACCAGATCGATATATG
>FUFK010042895.1_pt1 | contig 12289 bp, 13 predicted proteins | sample 1021851 | NCBI WGS metagenome assembly FUFK01 (sample SAMEA51879418, study PRJEB19060) | metagenome
TTGTAAGGTAGATGCTACCATTATTTTCTCCTAAGAAAAAAGCACCCGAAGGTGCTTTGTTAACTTTTTGGTTAGTAATTAACCGATTGTAGGTGCTGTTAAAGCAACCTGTGTAGACTCTGCAGATGCTAAGTCTAGTGGGAAGTTGTGTGCATTTCTTTCATGCATAACTTCCATTCCTAAGTTTGCTCTGTTAAGAACATCTCCCCATGTTGGAACAATCTTTCCGTTTGCATCTACAACTGATTGGTTGAAGTTGAAACCGTTAAGGTTGAATGCCATTGTACAGATACCCATTGAGGTTAACCATACGCAGACTACTGGGAATACTGCTAGGAAGAAGTGTAAACTTCTAGAGTTGTTGAATGAAGCATACTGGAAGATTAATCTACCGAAGTAACCATGAGCGGCTACGATGTTGTATGTTTCTTCTTCTTGTCCGAACTTGTATCCATAGTTCTGAGACTCTTGCTCAGTTGTTTCTCTGATTAGAGAAGATGTTACAAGTGAACCATGCATTGCTGAGAATAAAGATCCTCCGAACATACCTGCTACACCTGCCATGTGGAATGGGTGCATGAGAATGTTGTGCTCTGCTTGGAATACAAACATGAAGTTAAATGTACCAGAGATACCTAGTGGCATTCCGTCTGAGAAAGATCCCTGACCAAATGGATACACTAAGAATACTGCGAATGCTGCAGATACTGGTGCGGAATATGCGACGCAAATCCAAGGTCTCATACCCAAACGGTATGATAGTTCCCACTGTCTGCCCATGTAAGCAGAGATTCCGATNAGGAAGTGGAAGATAACCAACTGATATGGGCCTCCGTTATAGAGCCACTCGTCTACAGTTGCTGCTTCCCACATTGGGTAGAAGTGTAGACCAATTGCGTTGGATGATGGTACAACTGCACCTGAGATGATGTTGTTACCATACATGAAAGAACCTGCTACTGGTTCTCTGATTCCGTCGATATCGACAGGAGGTGCTGCAATGAAAGCAACAATGAAGCATGCTGCTGCTGTGAGCAAGCATGGAATCATGAGTACACCGAACCAACCAACATAGATTCTGTTGTTTGTTGATGTAACCCACTCGCAGAACTCTGGCCATCCCTGAAGGAGACCACCCTGTCTGCGTGTATTAGATAGAGTTGTCATTAGTAAGACGTTTTTAAGTAGGGCATCAAGGGTAGATGCGAAACTTATTTCCAGTAATCCCTCACTACTGGATATGAAGACGTAATTTATCCTCCCATAGGTCTTGGTTAGCGGGAGCAGTTATATGTTCAAAAGAACATCTTCCGTTATTTATCTTAACACAACTTTACACTATGTGTCAACCCCTAGATTGAACCAATAATATCTTTTGGATTTACTCTTGCTCTTGTGGTCATTCCTTTCGAGTCTCTACCAGTTCTCTGATATCCTCTAAATCTACTACTTCTTTTTCTAGTTTTTGGTCTTGATCTGTACTTTTTAGACTGAGCCTGCCTTTTTTCTAAACTCACAAGGTCATTGAATCTTGAGTTACCAAATGCACCTGAACCTTGCATCACTGCTTCGTAGTCGAAGGTATTACTTACAACATCAGAAATCTTTACTTCATCATTAAATAAACTTGCAAAACCTAATGACTTAAGCATGTATTCTCTTGATGCCTTGAGCATATCATTTAATTTTTTCTTTCTTTCTTCAGGAGACATCTGACTATTATTTCCAACTCTAACAAATGCTGATGCTTTTTCATCTGCAAGTGTTGTATTAATTGTAAGGGCATTTCTTCTTTGATAACCTATCTTGTATATTACTAGTTGATCCCAACTTCCATTTTGTGTTAGTTGAACAAACATAAATCGTGTGCTTGTTGTCCTGCACCATTCAGGAAGTTTAACAGAAAATTTGTTTATCACTCCATGACCTAAGTAGTCTGCAGGTTTTTCTATGTCAATAAGATTACTATTTACAGAGCTATCTGTCTCACCACTTGGTTTCATGGCGATTGGTCTCCAACCATCATTTTGTCGATTTGTTCTAGGAAAACCACCCGGATTTGCTGGATACAATGACTGAAAACCGGGTTTGTCACCTGACCAATAAAATAATTGTAATTGACTTCCTGCTGAAGTAATACTATATGGTTGAGATAAGGATGCCAAAATCTGTACTGTATCAATCTCTGATGTATTCACAGGATTTGGAACAAAAAATTTCGGATCTCTACTATCTGATCCACCACCAAACATAATACCCATACCTGCCGTATCATAATCAGCATTGACACCGACAGTTGGATTCGTCACAACAGGAGTTGCTTTGTGTCTATTTCCAAAAACATTTGTTGGATAGACTGCTCTTAAAGTGTCATTATCACCTCTAACTGTTGCAGCAGCGGCTCCGATATCCATTTCAGCCTGAGTTGCTGAACGATCAAATGGATATATGTAGTCAGCGAATCTTAGATTAGAATTATTATCAAGATTAGGCCCAGTAATAGCATTATTCCAATACCTGTTCTCTTCTCCTGCATCTTGTTTAGATTGAGAGTCATATTGACTTATAGCACCATATGTATTGTTATAACCATGAGTTTTTCCAAATTTTTTACCAGCATTAGTTGGGTCACTAACATTAATCATTGGTTCGATATTTGCAAGTTGATGAACTCCGTCTTCAGTATAACCTGTGCCAGTAATACTAAGATCTACATCACCCTTTCCACTCACTGAATATGAGAAAGTATCAGAAGTGTTCATACCTTCTTCAAGTTTCTTCTTCCAGTCTTCTCTCTCTGAACCTAACCATAAGTTCTTCAAGTCGGATCTCCAATCTTCTTTCTGTGCTTGTCTTTTTACATTCGCATCTATCTCTGGATCACCTGTCGGTGCACCTGCCATTGTCTTGGCACTGATTGGATCTAACTTATCGTACTTATATCTCTTACCAAACTTGGGATGGTATCCACTATTTGGATCAACCTTTGGTGGTGCCTTATCAGGATATCCTTTGGCAGCAGGTTTCTTTGGATAGTCAATCTCTTTCTTCAGACGCTTGGCGACCTTTGTGAATAAAGGATCGTTAATCTTATTATCAAAAGTTTCTGATTCATCTATGAAATTTTCATACTCTATTATTCCATAAACTTCTCTCATTGCTTTTTGATGTGCCAACATATTCAAATGTTCTTGCACCTCTCTTGACTTCTTATTTTTAAGTCGAACATTCTCACCAACGATACGATCAAAGTATTGAGAACCATGACCAAGATTATCATAAATGACGTTCATTCTCTCAGTGGTTTCATATCCCTTCCAAAACTTATCTTTTGCTGTCCATACTTGTCTTGATGCATTTTTACCAGACACAATATCATCACTCTGCTTCGATGCTGTTACATCAGGAGTGTTCTGAGGACTAAATCTACCTTTAAAGTTAGGGCGATAACCTTTTAACTTTGTAGTCTTTGGTAATTCTTTAATCTCTCTAAGTGGTTGTTTTATTTCTTTTAGAATTTTTAATTTATCTTCTGATAAATGAAATTCTTTTGGTTCATAACTATTTTTTAATGATCTTACAGTTCCACTCGTCTTAGGAACAATTGCACCTGTTGGCAGATTACCACCTCTACGAGTTGTGCTTCCTAGTTCTCTTCCACCTTGTCCAACTTTTATTTTTTTAATATCAGCATCTGAAGGTGCTGGTAAATTCCAACGAGATGGCATATTACCTGTAGGCACTTCAGTACCATCAGCATTTTTATACTTATACCCACTATCATCTCTATTTCTTGTAAAAGGTGATTTATTTGTAATCTCAACAAGTTTTGCAGTTACTCCACCAAGAGCATCTTGTGGATCTGTAAAGGTGTAATTGTCATCTATACCAGAAATATATGGTTGCCCTTTACTATCAGTCTTTATATGTCTTGCAAATGCATCTTTTCTTCCAATGTTATTTACAGTATTATGGTATTCATCTCTGAGAATACCACCCTCACCTCTAAACTTATTGTTGATAGTTGATCTATTTGTCTGTTGGCCTGTTGCTACTAGACTATTAATTCCGTCAAGATGTTTCTGAGGTAAGTTACCCCATTGTTCCACAGGAACTTTATTATCTCTCAAATATTTGTTGATTGTATTTGAAACATTTTGTGCGTCTTGTTTTGGTAAATTAATTCTGACTGGATTATTTTCAGTTGCCTTCATTACTCCTGCATTATGTAAAAGAAACTTACCATAGGCAGTACCAGCAATCTTCATTGTATTCAAATACTGTCCTATTTGATCTCCAACTTCTCTTGCAGTTCGAGCACCTTTAATCGCTTTATCTAAGACATTAGATGCCTCTTCGTTTTTTTGAATAAATTTACCTGCATTTTCTGCTTTACTTATGAACTGATCTATCTCTTCTTTACTCTTAAGATTGTTTACTAGTCTATCCTCAAGAACTCTAGTCTTCCTGATAACATCTTTCTGTTGTTGCTGAGTGAGTTGTTTACCAAGTACATCTCCTCCTCCAGTTTTATCCCTTATACTTCTTATCGGTCTTTCAACAGTCTGTCTTATAAGAGGGGTGGGGCCTGAACCGGGGCCACCTCTTTCTGGTGCCACTTTTTTACCAAAATCTGGACTTAATGGATTTAAGTCACGACCAAGAACTGCTCGATCAGGTCTGCCTATGGTCGTTGATTTTTTACCAGTATCAAACGCTTGATTATCTTGACCTCTCTGTCGTCTATCATCACCAAATAATGTATTAGGATCTGCCTTATCGGGATCTTTTGCAAATTGATCTAGAGGATTTCCAAAAGATGCATCGTTTTCATTTTTAATTCTTTCATTTCTACCTTTATTCCACCATTCTCTAAAACTACCTTTAGGAGGTTTTCCAGTATTCTTTCCAGAATCACCACCCATAGGAGGTAATGGATCAAGAGGTTTTCCATCAGGTCTTCTTATGCTTGTTGGATCAACAGGTTTGAGAGGTTTACCATCAAAACCTGTGAATTTAGGTTGACTGGTACCACCACCACCTCTAGGAGGTTTAGGGCCACCACCACCTCTAGGAGGTTTAGGGCCACCATCACCACCTCTAGGTCTTCCTGTCCAAGTTGATCCAGTAGAATCTTGAAAATCACCCGGTCTTACATACTTGTCACCACTAACATCAGCAACAGTGTCACCTACCCTATTTCTAATCGTGCCATTTCTATCTCGTGTAAAAGGCCCGTCAGCAGGATTGACAAAATCTGGCACTTCATTTTTAGGTACATTGTTAGAGGTATAATCAACATCAGGTGTCTTAGGTTTAGGTGTCTTAGGTTTAGGAGTTTTGGGTTTTGGGCCTCTAGGTCTATTCGACCATATCTGCCACGCTCTCCTTATTTGTCTCGCTCTATTTGCAAGTGCTACTGTACCAGCTATTGATGTTCCCACCTCTGGAAAGATAATTCCAAGAACCGCAACAACATCTAATGCTAACATACCCGCATCAAAGACTTCCGCTATTGTATTCCATTCATCCGGAGTTAGACCCAATACTCTTGCATCATGTTCATTCTTTTCATCCTCAGTCATCGGACGAATATCACCATTAGGATCTTTAATCAATGGAGGTTCTTGCTCTGCCAATTCATCATCACTCATCTCAGCGATATCAAAAGGATCAGGGAGATCTTCAGGATCATATCCCCAAGGATATCCCATCATCTCTGGAGGGAATCCGGGATTACCATCAGGAGGATCTTGATTTTGTCCGTCATCGTCACCATCACCACCTGCGTTTGCACCATTAGTACCAAAAGCATCACCCCCACCTAAACCGGGATCATCAGGATGTCTGTCTGCTGGAATACCACCTGATAAATTAAATGGAACATTTTCTGTAAAATTACCTGTCCTATATGCGTCAAACATCCAAAGAGCATGCTCTAATGTAAAATTAGAATTGTATGATGTAAATTGATTGGAAGTGCCATCCCATGTTCGCCCACGACCACTCGCTCTTTTTGAACCATCAAAATATCCTTGAATTCTAGCAAGTAAAACAAACTGCCTTGTATCTTTTTGTAAATAACCTATGTTTGTAAAATCATCATCAATAAATGGTATATGATTTTGAGTATAAGAACTTACTAATGGGCCTAATATGAAATTTCTTGTTCCTTCTGGTAGATCTGAATAAACCATACCATCAGATGCTCGAATCATCGTGGTAGTATCATTTCCATTCGCATTCATGTGAGCGATTGAAAAATCTCTTGGTGTGATAGTTTGAGTTGCTGGCACCGCACCTTTTCCTGTGTGATATCCTGCTCCTTTTACATATACTCTATCACCTGCGTTTGCCGGAATACCTGCAGGCCATGTACCATCTGCCTTTGGATAAAAAGTTCTTGCAGGATCAAGTTCACCCATGCGAAATGCATCACCAGTGCTCGGAGTCACCTGATACACACCACTCATGTTGTTAGTGGGTGCTGCTTCCTCCAAACTCTTTATTTTCTCGTCAATCTTTTTAGACTTCAGATGCTTAAGTGCTTTCCTAAATTTGTTTTTCTTCACTTATGAAATTTCATTCCGTAAATATATTTATGTATTCTACACCAGTGGGGTCATTTGTCAATGTAGCACCAAGAAAACCCAAGTTAGTAACTCTTGCATGACCCGCATCAGAAGACGTTGTTGATATGTCATGTTTAACTGTTGGATTCATCCAAATAAAACGATTGGGTTTTGCAAAAATACCCTCACGATATTTCGACTCAACTGCATCGGTAATCTTTATTTTACCTTCCCAGTTCTCATTCCAATCAGGATGGATGTATAAAACATAAGATCCATTATCTACATGAGGGCCATACATGTTACCATGCCCATAATTTGGTGGACGAAATTGATTATAAGAAAAACTCGCTATCTTTGATGCCTCTTCAAAATGAGTTTGATATAAATTAATCTCTCGCATACGATTAAAAACTAAATTAGTTACATCAGTCCATAAATCATCACGAGTGTCATGATGTTTCGTATCATAATACTGTTCAGAAGATACTACTCGTGATGATATTGAATTAAAATCTGATGCAGATAAGAAATTGTCTATTAATATTGTCGATCTACAAGGCATTTTATTAACTATTTATTCCCAGTACTCATCTAATACTTCTAATACATTTGTAAGTATACGATTTGCTGCACCTCTTTGACGATCATCCCATTCTGGATACCAAGACTTGTCATATAAACCAGTTTTCATTCTCATAATTTTTCCGGTCATAACAACTTTGTTCAATCGTCCATTCATATGCAATAAAAAACCTCATACCATTTAAAAGCATGAGGTGTAATTTGTCAAGTTAAAATGTGTGTTTCAGCACGAGAATGATAATACCGATCATTGCTAACCTTCCGTTCACGAGTTCAGCATATCTCCAATAAGAATGATTCCAATCCATTAAATTAATCCTAATGATCCTGCAGTAATTCCAACTGCTAGGAAAAAAATAAATTCAAACACAGACATGTATTCTGCATTTTCCAATAAAAATTGAATCATGTCAAGCCCCCTGATACACGGGAGTCATAACACCGCCACCCTCATCGTCATCGTCATCATCGTCAACTGCATTGAAAAACATTTCAACTGCAACTAAGACTGTCATAGGATAAAAGACCCATGCTAATGCCTTCCATACTGGAAAGGAGTCCGTTGCTAAATTGAATTCAAGCATGTTGTTACAAATTTTAATAATATTTAGTTTTGTAAACTTTTAGGCAAACACACTTGTAATTGTGCTTGTTCCGAGTGCCAACATAAAGATGTATGGCACAACCTTAAATGGTACTGGATGTCTTTTCATTATACAAAACCGGGAATGATTTGACCTGTTGTTAGGTAAGCACCTAATCCTGCAATGATGCCGAGCATAGCAAGTCTGCCATTTAATTTCTCAGCGAATAGTTTTTCCTTTTCTACTTCTTTCATTAGAAAATACCGGGGATGATTTGTCCTGTTGTAGCGTATGCACCGACTGCTGCTACGAAACCTAGCATTGCTGCCCATCCGTTAAATCTTTCTGCTTCTGGAGTCATGAGTTTGTCCTGTGTTTGAATTGTGAATTGTGATTTGAATTTCATTAGAATAGACCGGGAGCGATCCAACCTGTGAGTCCGTAGTTAACTACGGCTGCGAAGAAACCAATCATCGCCAAACGACCATTGATTTGTTCTGCGTTCTTCCAATAGTTCATTAGAAAATACCGGGGATAATTTGTCCTGTAGTGATGTAAGCACCAAGAAGTGCGACAAAACCGATCATAGCCCAACGACCATTAACCTTCTCAGCGTTTTGTGGATACCCTTCATAAGATACAGACTCATCAATGTATGGACGAGTTTCATTTGGGAAAGCATTTTGTCTTCCACCTGATTCAGTTGTAACAGTCATTTGTACTTTTGTTAAGAAACGTAACAATATTATATAGTAAATGTTAAGTTTTGTCAAACATTTATGCCAAATATGTGCTAAAAACCTGACATTCTTAAGCAAATATAAAGAAACGTATTAATAAATCTTATTGTTCTTGNGGTTCTGGGTTACTTACTCTACCAAGATATGGGTCATAGTCCATCAAATTTCCAATATCAAAGTTNATTCCNTGCTGTTGCCACCAGTTCCATTGACCATCACGGTTNCTACGATGTATTGCGTCTATNTGTTCTGGGTGTATTGAAGATCCNAGTTCTAACTTNTAAAGAAACAAAGGCATTGCATATGTATTACCTGAGTTGTATATCAAATCGTCAGCCACTGCTCTNGGTTTTGCACCATTGTCAAGTTTATATTTACCATCTCTCTCATGAAACTTAAGTAACTTCTCTGCATGATGACGATTAATCATATAGCATGCTGTTGAAAAATCATTAATGAATCTCTTGTGCAGTTTAACGTGAATTGATCCTGTGCATATGATCGCAAGTTGAACTACATCCCAATCATAAGGCAGTTTAGACATGAAGTCTCTCCATGTAAAGTTCCAGAACTTGACAAGATTTAAATCAATATCATCTTCCATAATCAAAGCATAGGAACTATCTGATGTGTCATACCAGTGCTTGATTGCTTTAAGATGTGATGTAGTACAACCTACCTCTCCCGATGTCATCGCTGTCTGGGTATCTTCCTTTGATAATATCTACTCAGATCATCATCACGACCATCGTATGCAGAGATCCTTGTATAGTTTTCAATCTCCCAGTATTTAAAATGCTCCTCAACATACTGCCTTCTCTCAGGTTGTCCGTCAATATTCAAATAATAAATTGGAGGAATGTTCTGCAGTTTATATGCTGATTTATTTTTATCCATCGTAAGAGTCATCATGATTTAAAATAAAGAAACCATTACCGTAAGGAAATTTATCTACCCACTTCTTCTTGATTGATCCAAACTCATAAGAGAATTTGACTAATTCAAATCCATTTTTTTCAAACGTTTTGATCCACCACTCCTCATCTTTCTTTGTAACATGTGTAATATCAACTTCATACTCACGAATACGGAAACGATCATTATCACCAAGAGGTATTGTAAAGAAGAACTGATCAGACTTTTGTTTGAACAAATGTAGTACAGCAGGTATATCAACCTCCTCTACATGTTCTAACATATCCTTACAAATTAAAAGATCATATATCTTCTTGTTTGGAAGTGACAGATAATCCTTAACTGCAGGATGACANTTNTNAATNGCATACTCACTCATGTCCTCACCGTATGCTTTTGATCCAAGTATACGAAGAGCATGTACAAGAAATCCTTTTGCACATCCATAGTCAACACAAGTATCAAAATCAAAATAGTTTTGAATGTCGAGTGCTTCTGGTATTGATCTTGTTGGTTGCCAACTATAGTTTTCATATCCAGAGATGTGCTTTCTCACTCCATCCTCATAGTAGTCTTTTGTAAAAAGATGCATATCAATCGTTGTCATGCAAAGTCATTATGTATTGTATCAGTAAGAACGTCATCTATCAACTCATTTTGGATTGCATACTTACAATAGTGGCAAGCATGATGTCGTAGTGAAGGTGACTTACTATAGAAATCTATTATACCATCTACATCGCAAACTGCAAACTGTGACTCTGGAACATAGTTGTAATTGTTTTCGATTGACAACTCTGCAGAAGGACAGGCATAGATGTAACCATCAGTGAATAGAAATGGTTTGACCATGTGCATATAGCAATGATCATTTCTTCTTTCGCCTTTGAAGTTAAAGTCTGATAGAAATGCAGATTGTAACTTATGTCCACGATCCTCCTCATATGCTTGAATGATACCACGAATTGTTTCAATATCTTTCTCAGTTTCTTTGACATCCTTGATCGCATTAAATGCAATCCGACATGGGATCTTGTTTTCTTCAACCCAATCTAACATCCGAATGAAGTTTTCTGTTGTCTGAAACTTCTTAGATAAAATTCTTTTGTTCTTTACATCAGTCCAATCACCTGTGATATTTGGATTCTTTGATGTCTCTAAGTTCTCATCCCAAACATATGCTGCTGATGGTTTGCAATTTGTTCCTTCAAATACACTTAGATCATAATCATAACCTTCGTAGAAACCGTACATACCTAGACGAACCCAATCAAAAAGTTCAACAATATCTTTCTTAATTGGTCGGTCTTTACCAAACCTTGCACCGTTTGTACATATACCTAGACTAAATCCAAGATCCTTTGCATACCTTACAATCTTTTTAAAGTCAGGATGAATACTTGGTTCACCACCACCAGTAAACTCAACACCCGTAACACCTATCGCTCTAAAACTATCTAATGCTTTCAATACTGTTTCTGTTGGCATCTTCTCTGAGATGTCACGGTTTGCGAAACAACAAAATGAACATGTAAGATTGCATGCATTTGTCAAAGATATATGTGCCATCACAGGAGAGGGTGGTTTACCCTGTTGGATTGCTTCCAACTTATCCATGTGCTTCAGCATCTTTGTCAGATTACTACTGAAACTTCTTCCTTGTACAACGTCGTCTTCTTTTCTGAATGTCCCATCAGGATTGAATATTGGAACTCCTTTATAAGGCACTGTCATTAATAATGCTCCTTCCATTGATGAATCACGGGTAGGTCAGGATTACCTTCACGAACCTCTCCTAACCATAGTGCTACCTCATATTTATAACCTCTCTTGGAGAAGTGATATGTAAGATTTGCATCTACAGCACCGAGCATATTATACGATGAAGGATCTTCTTCCATCATGCGATCCATATTAGTTTCGATATCTTCTACTACATCATTATACACGGAAAGAAAAGTTTTTGCATTATAAATTGAACCTCCACACATTCCGTAATGAGTTGCGATTTGATTTGTACAGTTGTAAATGTCAGTGATCATCTTACCTGTGAATTGATTTCCGATTCTAACACCTCTGAGACTAAATGGTGGATTGATATTAAATGGTCTTCTCACAAAGACATCATCTTCCATAATCATCGTGTAATCTAAACCGGTTTCCTCACAAACAAGTTTCTGTCTCTTCCACCATTCAATTGTACGATAAGCGTTATAAGGAAACTTTGGATACTTATTTACATCATCGCCAAAAATATTTTCCCTCATGAAGAATTTACAATTAAATTCATCTGCCATGTATGTGAAATCATCTCCTCCATCAGAGATTAAAATCACAGGATTATCTGGGAAATGTTTTCTAAAATTTTCTAATACAAATCTAACTGCCCTGTGGTTTTTGTAGACCTGATAAAATACTCCAAACTCTGTCATGATGTAAACAAATAATCCTCAATAACAACATAATCCATCTCAGTATTTTCTAGTGCATAAAGTGCATCTTCAATCGTTGAGAGAATCGGATATCCACGAATGTTAAATGATGTATTCAATAAAACATTTGTGTCAGATAACTTACCAAACTCTGTCAACAATTCATAGAAATGAGTATGAGATTCTTCTGTCACGGTTTGTAGTCTTGCAGTGCCATCTACATGTGTGATTGACGGAAGAGTATCAACTTTAACTCTTGGTGCATAACTCATAAACTCAAGGTTCTCATAATTGTAAGAATCAAAATACTTAGGTGCATCTTCCTTTTTACAAAAAGGTGCAAAGGGACGATACCATTCTCTAAATTTTACCTTTGAATTAAGTATGTCTTTCATATCAGAAATGTTTGGATCACATACAATTGAACGATTACCTAATGCTCTTGGGCCTACTTCAGAGTC
>FUFK010063899.1_pt1 | contig 12288 bp, 11 predicted proteins | sample 1021851 | NCBI WGS metagenome assembly FUFK01 (sample SAMEA51879418, study PRJEB19060) | metagenome
TTAATCTTGCCTTTGCAAGGTCGATTTGAGCTTCATCGTTGTCTCTTTTTCGCTCATTTTCCATCGCACGAAGGTCAACTTCACGTGATTTTAGTTTTAGAAGAGGATCATTGTCAAATTGTGACGTAATTTTCTTCTCTTCTTTCATAAATTCTTCTGTCATTTCTGCAATCAACACAGATTTTCTTGCTTCAATCTGATTTGTTAACGCTTGTAGCTGCGCTTGTACTTGTGGATTTATCGCAGCCTGTTGTTGCATCTGCATCATCTGTTGCATTTGTTCTCTAAACTCTAGTTGTACCTGTTCTTGAGCCATCAGACTAATATGTTCTAAAATATTTTTCTGTATCGCTGCCATAACTGCAGGATTATTTCTAACAATATTAGTTGACATAAAATTTAAGTGAGCTGTGATATGTGCTCTGTGATCTTGACCAGGAAAAGCTTGAAAAGGTTTACCTGCTAATGCATTTATGTGCTCCATACTTGGATCCATCGGCACATTTGGTGCAGGTGGTGGTAAAACTGCATCAACATTTTTAACACCGATTGCCTCATACATGTTTCTATACACCTGGTACAGATTGTGAATCTGTGGTTGCGATGTTGCAAGTTGTAATTGTGTTTGTGCAAGTGTAATTCTTTGTGACATGGAGAATATATTTGGATCTGCAACCGGTATAACATCTACTCTGTTATCAAAATCAGCTTGTTTTATATTTCTTTGTCCACCAACAACATCGTATGGATATTCTGGTGGTAGGTATTGTGAAACTACTTTTGCTAAAATTTTAAATTCATCTTTCATTGCTGCATAACATCTTTTGTGTATTGCAGACATAACTCTTGAGCCACGTTCTAATAATGCAATAGTAGTTCCAACTGCAGCATTTTGTTTTGTATCACCTATCTGCATGTCAGCTATTGCAGCAAATCTTTGACCTGCTTGAACAACAACTCCTAATAATTGTAATAATGTTGGTGATGGTTCTTTATACGGTAATGGAAAGAATGCATCTCTTAAACTACCACCCGGTGCATCGACATCTTTAAATTCACCTGGTTGTATTGGAGCTGCTTCGTCTCTAACTCTAACACCTCTTTGTTTAAATCCTGCAGGTAGATTTGCTAACGTTCCTGCATCTAATAATTGACGGAGAGCCGTCGTTGCCGTACGGCTCAATCCGCCAATCATGTGAATGAGTCCAAAGCCATAAAATCCTAGTCCTGGCAGAAANTTGAAGTGGACAAAATATTGGATCTTATTTTTCTTTAGATCATCGGGCGCATAGTTTCTCCGTATGGAGAGAACTAATCGGCTACCTTCTTCAACAGTTACGATGTAAGGTAATTTTATTCCAGTAGGTCCTTCAGAGTTTGTATCTTCAAAACCTTCTAAATCTAAATTAACATGACACTCTAATAAAGTATAAACAGATTCTTGTTTACCTGTTTTTTTAGTGCCATCTAAATCTCTTTCTTTTTTCTCAAGATCATTTTTTTCAACATTACTTGGCGGCGCTAGTTCTACATCTCTATAGAAACCAGATACCTGTTGTTTTCTTAATTCGTTTTCTGACATCTTGACGACGTGTATGATTGCCTCTGCATCCTCTAAACTATTTGCAGTGTATGGCACAACTAATTCATCTGCTGGCACAAACTTTGATACTGCTCTACCTAGTGGTACATCATAATAAACTTTTTTAAATGTAGAACCTGCAAGTGGTAGATGAAATAACATTGAATCAAACTCTTCTTCATATTCTTTCATTTGATCCATTATCAGATAATTCATAAAATCTTTCACACGTTGTGCTTGTTGTTCCGTCCCAGGATTTTTTAAACCTATCACCTGTGTTCTGACAGGCCCATCACTTGGTAATAATTCTTTGTATGCTTGTGCTTGAAACTGTGTGACTGCTTCTGCCAACACCGGGTGTGTTGCACCTGAAGCTCCTTGAAAAGGTTCTGTTCTGTTTTCATATTTAAATCCTAAAAGATCTAAACCTTGAATGTAAGATTGTTCCCAATCTTTTCTCGATGCTTTGTAGTCCATATAATTTTGAACCATCTCGTTGCCGATAGGGTCAAGTATATCGTCTGGTAATATATCTGCTAGATTATCAAAATGATTTTCTGTGCCAGGTATATTGATTGCACCTGGTTCAAAATTAATTGTGGCTCCGCCATCCTCTTCGGGTGTGACTTCTACTGGTCCTTTTTCTTCTACTGGTTCCTGAACGGCAACCTCTTGTAGTTCCTCTTCTGATGGAACTTTGATCTCGGTTCTAGTGTTCGGGAGTCCTTTGTCTATTTCTGCCATTTAATACTCCTATCCTTTCTTAACACGTTTAAAGATACCTGGCAACCCCTCATCACCATCTGGTGTTGGTCCTGATATTGGTGGAGGTCCTGATTTTTTGCCACCTGATAAACCTGCAATACCACCACCTGCAAAATTAGCTGCTCCACCCATTAAATTTTTCATTGCCTCTTGTTCTTGAAGAGCTGTTCTTAACTGATCTAATCCTGTCAAGGTCGATGTAACTGCAGGAGTAATTCTTGTTGTTGTTTTTTTATTAACAATATCTTGTGGATTAAACCCTCTATCTTCTATCATGTTAATTAATTGTTGATCCGAATATTGAGGATACAGTGAAGCCATTTGCTCCATTCTTTCTCTTTGTCTCTGTGCATCAGCCGTTGCACTTTGTGGAATCATCATTCTTCTACCACGTTCCGCCATCGCAAACTCTTCACCTTTTGCAAATTCTTTTGCAAGTTCTGCTTCCTTATCAATCTGTAATTTAGGACCTAAAGCAAGATTAAAAATTGAATCAGCAAAAGCTGTTTTAAGTGGTACACCTGTCTGTAAGGTTTTATTTAATGCAATACCACCCTCTATGGCAATCTCACTTGCTATGGCTAATGGACCTAATCCACTTCTTATAAATCTACCTGCGTTACCAGCTATATTAGTAAATCTTGTAAGCGTGGACCTTGCGGCTTTATCCCCTTGTTTTGCTTTTTGTGTTAATTGATTTATAGATTTTTGATATGCTTGTGGATTGTTACAATTTATTCCTTTTGATAAATTACAAACTATTTCACCATCTGGAAAATTTCTTTTTATAAAAGCAGCAAGACCTTTTATCTGTCCTGTCTTACCAGCTTGTGCTTGTGTTTTTACTAAATCTCTAAATTCTTTTTCTTGTTTTAAATTTAAAGTTGTTAGATCTATTGCATCTTTAGACACTGGCATACCACCAACTTTTTTAATTATAATTGGTTCATTGCTTATTGGCAGACCATATTCATCTCTTGGCAATGTAAATTGATTAAACCCAACATAACCTTTGTATTTTTTTGGTAATTTATCAATCGCACTGTTTACAATTTTTTCTGCACTTTCATTAAGCTCATCGACACGTTTCATATAATCTAAAGCAGCGCCCTCGTTTTTAGCGTTCATAGCCTCTAGTGCTAGTATATTATTTTTTCTAATAGCAGATGATATTCTATTTAAAGTTTTATCATAGTCTGATAATTTAGAATTAATTCTTTGATTAATAAGCATGACATCATCTGTTGTTAAAGGCACACCGCCTTCGATCTGTCTTATATGATGATAATTAATTTTTTTTGTTCCCTTTGCTTTAGTGGGATCTGTTTCTTTTAAACTAGTTTGTCGTTTTTTTTCTGCTGCAGCTCTTGCCGTAGGGTCATTACCTTTGGGTGGTTCTTTTTTAAAAGAACCTGATAAACCATAATCTCTTAATCTATCTGCAATAATATTTTTGGTAAAAGGTTTATTATCTTTTGTTCTATAATCTTTTAGTATTTCTACAAATTGGTTATATGTTTTATCTTTGTTTTGATTTACTAATTTAATAAAATCATCTTTACCTATTTGATTTTTTTTAAGTTTACCTATTCCTCCTGTTTCACCTGTAGTGCCTCCTTGTTTAATATTAGATCTTTCAAATGTTTTTAATTTTTTCCAAAGTTCAAAACCTTTTAGATTTTTGTATTCAGGTTTATTACCATGAACTTTTTCTGCTATATCTAAAAATTTTTTACCTGGATTTTTAATTCTTGCTTCATAGTCTATGTACTTAGACCTATCTCCACCATACCCCTGCCTCGTGCCACCAAAACCTGGTTTTACTAACATACCGCCATCAGCTTTTGGATTACGTCTGTTAAATGCGTTAAATAATTCTATCTCTTTGACAACTGGTTTTGGATCTGGTCTTGCGATATCTGATGCAAACTTAACTTGTTTTTTAACACCTGATCGAGTCAGGTAGTTCATCATCTGTTTGTATTCTTTTGGAGTCATTATTCTCCTAACAATCTAGCAATACCGCCTGATGCAAAGTCCTCGTAATCATAATCTTGTGCTTCGCCCTGTCTTCTAATCACGGCATCTGATTGAGCTTCCATATCTTCTGATATAGCTTTAGCTTTGTCTTGTCTTTTTTTGTTTTGAATAAATTCTTTCATGGTAGGTTTTTGACCTGTCGCATATTCTTTTAATTTTGATACATCTGAATCAAGATCTTTGATACTTGTGCCACCAACTTCGTCCACATCTATTTCATAATCATCTGGACCATATGATCTACCAACCGGACCTGACTCTGCTGTGGTAAATTCTGCTGTTGGTCTTGGATCACCCTCATCTGGTAATGGTTTTTTATATTGTAATTGCACATCATCACCAAACACGTTCTTTTCACTTTGATACTCGACTCTTATAGCACCATCATCTACGTCTTCTGTAACTCGAACTACTGAACCATCATCAAGTGTTTTCTGGTGAATAGATTGTCTTTCACCTGTTGCAAATTTTTTCGTAACATCATCACCTTCTCTGATAACTTTATTAACTAATGCATCAAACCATTCTGGTTTGCCAGCAACATCATCTGTTTTGATAATAGGAACCTGTTTAACCTTTTGACCTACTTTAGCTAATTTAAAAAACTTACCAACGATAGGCACAGCTGCCATACCACCAAGTAATTTTAAGAAAGTTCTTCTAGTCATGCCAGAGCCTTCTTTAAATTGTTTTCTAAAAGTAAATCCAGCGCCTTTACCTTTTTTGTCTTTACCAATACCAAACTGTAACTCACCTCCTAATAAATTTATAATTCCACCTAAACTTTGTTTATCTAAATTATCTATATTAAGACTTAGTAAACCTTTTTCAGTTAATGGAATCTTTGCACCCTCTACTCTTATTAATCTTTTAATAATTTCTTTAGCTGCCTCTCCAGGATCGTTTGTTTCAAACATAGGTCCCATAGGTCCCTCTTTAGGACCAAGAGTTATACTTGGCGCCCCTGTGCCATTAGCAAACCCTGCACGTCCACCTTGTGCAAAGTCTTCAAATCTTTTTTTGGTCAAACCTTGAAATGCTTCATCATAAATTTTTAATCTTTCTTTTGTTGGAAGATCATCATAAACCTTACCCATACGTTCTGCTAGATTCTCCGCAACTAATTCTGCATCAACTTTTCTGTCACCAGAAAATCCTGGTGATGCATCGTCAATTGCATCATCTAACATTTTCTGTCTTGCTCTTATTCTAGCGATACCTTCTTTGTTGCCTTTGTCTAATTTCTTTTTAATCTCTGATTCCATCATATCTCTTAACGATTCATCTTTTGATTGTATCGGAGCTGCAATATCATCATCACCACCACGACTACCTGGTGGTGGTAGATCGTCGTCAATTGCTTTACCGCCCATAATCTTAGATCCTTTTGGTATCTCTTTACCTTCCATGTCAAATACTTTTGCAGATTTTGTAGATGTGATTCCCTCTTGAACCTTTGGTCTATTCTCTATCATGTTGATAGCGTTCTCAACTTGATTAGCATTTTTTAATGAGTTTGGATCAATCCCATTACGCATCAATCTTTCTGCAGTCATGGCCACATTAAAATCAACGATATCTTTTTTTGGCATTGTCTTAACGATTCCGGTTTGATCCTTCATCATTGTTCGTAATACCCATTGAATGACTGCCTTCATTAATAATAAATCCTTTTTGGTTTTTCTGCCTTCTCGTCCACATAGTCTTCAGGGTGTCCGATCAGACCGCCCTGCCTGAATCGCATGATCGCCTGTGTCGTGGAATCCACAAGATCATCATGATCGCCATAGGGGAACGCCGCGCATTCCTCAATGACCTCCTCAGCAAATTTTTGCTCAGGAGCATATATCATACCAGATTCAAAAAGAGGTGCAACAGCATTTACACGGGCATGCTTATCGTTTCCTTTTGACGGTGTAAAATTTATCACCGGTATATCCATCTTTCTTAGCTCGTATGTTAGAGGCAATCCACTAGCTTTTGCCTCAACAATAACAGACTCAGGTTTCCAATATTGATATTGCTCTAATGCCAGACGTCTTAATTCTGGAAACTCGTATCTACCTTTGATAGCATCGAGCAGTATGAGACAGGCACCACTATCCTCGTTCGGATAGAATATTCCCCAAGTAGTTATCGCACTGTAATCAGCTGTCTCCTTTTTTAAAAATGCTGTATCATAGCTCTGTATCACGTGATGTAGCTCTGGTATCTCTTCATTGGTATACTTCATCCACCACTCACGTTTTAATATCGCTCCTTCTTCTGCTGTTGGATTCTGCATCCACTGCGCGTTCCATTTAGCAACGGGCAGTGTTGCTTGAACCTTTTCTAATTCGTCTAGCTTCCAATACTCTGGCCACACCGGCTTGGGCCGTGATCCGTGGTCCATGATCGCTGGAAATTCGACCACGTGCCATTGATCAGCTTTAGCTTCACTTTGATTTTTAATTAACATACCTGTTAAATCTTTAGTGCTCCATCTCGTCATGACCAAAACAATTTTACCACCAGGTTGCAAACGTTGACGTGGACCTGATGTATACCATTCGTAAGCAGACTCTAATGCAGTTCTTGACATTGCATCTTGTTCCGAGTGTGGATCGTCAATGATTAATAAATCTGCACCACGGCCCGTGATCGCACCACCTACACCAGCAGCGAAGTATTCACCACCTTGTGAAGTTTCCCAACGTCCTGCTGCTTTAGAATCTTCTTGTAATCTTGTTTGAAAAATTTTTCCGTAGTCCTCTGAGTCTATAAGATTCTTAGCCTTACGACCAAATCGTATTGCCAGTTCTGCCGTGTGTGTTGCTTGTATAATCTTGAGCTTCGGCTCACGGCCCACCATCCATGATGGCAGAAGATAAGATGCAAATTCTGATTTAGTATGTCTAGGTGGCATATTAATTATCAGACGGTTTATTTCGCCCGACGCCAATTTATTAAATTTATCTGCGATGTGTCTGTGGTGGGACCCCTCTACAAAATCTGGCCACACACATTTGACAAAAGATAGAAAATCATTTTTGGCTTTATTCTGTATCTTTTTTTCAGCATGTAACACTTGAAGTTGTCGAAAGGTTTTCCTGACGTCCGCAGGTAATTTTTCTATATTTACCTTATTCAAGTCCATGGTACCAATATGTTTTAGTTATACACAAATGTGTAAATCATGCAATACAACCTAGAGTAGTGGGACCCCTTTTTGTAAAAAAGGGTGGTAGGGGTCAAAGTTTATTTGGATTTTTGGGATTTTTTTGGGACCCCTAGGCGCGTTAGCGCCTAGGGACAAGGAGTATTAATCTAGTAAGACCATGTAAGCTTTGGCATTGTGTTTCATAAACCAGTCTAAATGCTCTCGCATTTTATTCCAGTATTTACTAGCACCAGTACCCAGTTCTCTGTCTTCTAGTGTCGCTAACATTTCACACATAAATAATTCATCGTGTCTTTTAGCCTCTTCTTTTGTTAGCATAACAGACTCGCCATTGAATCTGTTCTTTCTTTCTTCTGTTCTTTCTGTGTTAGTCATATCCTATATTATCAAGGATTAGTATTTGTGTCAACCTCTTTTATTACTTTTGTTTTATATGGATTGCCAGACCAGTCTGTCCTATCTTCTACAACTACATCTATTGGTGTTTCAAGAGCCTCGGGTCTTGGGTGTAGATTAATAAACTCATTCCAATGAGCATACGCGAATTCGTTCCAACAACCTTGACTACAAAAGTGTGACCACATATTATTTGCATTATAATTATTCTGCGCAATCTTTCTGGTCCTCAAAACCTTTGAACCCTTAACACCTCTTATTCTATCTTGTGTGTGATGTTTATGGCATTTTGGTCCATGGCACCAATTATAATCTGACATAATTAGTGCCTCACTTTCCAACTTGTTGTTGCTGTTCTATATCCATGAGCATCTAAATCATAATAAACATAATAGGCAACACCTTTCTGTGACATTCCATATCTGCTTTTTTCATCATGCTTTCCACGTCTTGTAATGTGTTTTTTGTCTTTGTTTGAGTAGTAAGTTATATAAAAGTTTTTAGTCATTTTTAATTATCCTTTCTGGGGACAATCCTATAGGATTGTCCCTCATTTGTCAATAATTAATTTAAACTATTTTGTTGTTGCAGTTGTTGTCTTGCAAATGCAATCTTCTCATCTCTAGTCATAACTTTTTTATCTTCCAAAAGACTTGCTAAATTTTCTGGACTATAAATTGAGAGTGCTAAACTAGAACTTTCGTTCATCATTGTTTCATTTAAAACAACACCAACTTTATCAGCGAGTGCTTTTGCTTGGTCAAAGTATCTGTAAGATTTTAAACCTAATCTTAAAGTTTTCATTTTGCCCTCAACATAACTATACATTTGTTCATGCTCTTTAATTACATTGTCAGCACTAGCATTGTACATCTTAAAAAAGTTTAAGGTGTTTTCATCAACTTTAAATTGTCGAGAGTGACAATAAGATGATCCGATTGTCCAAAGTTTAAAATCATTCTCCCACTTGTGGTAAGGTTTTTGGATTGATTGATCTTCGTTAGATGAATTACTAAAACCCAAATAAGAATTTACTGCGCTTTCATCATTGTAATATTTTGGATTTCTTTTTGAGTAATCATCATTGATAGACAATTTAAAATCTGGATTTAAACCTTTTGATTTTAATTCATCTCGATAATATGCTCTTGCAAAGTTTCGACCCATATTAAATCTTACATGAACTTCATCTGTTGCGTCATACTCTCTACCCTCATCATCAACTTTTGTAATTGGTCTTGAAACATAGAAACAATTATCCTCATACAATTCGCCACCTGCTCTATTGTATTTTGAAATCATCTTTCTAATTGTGTCAACATCTTCTTGTGGTTGATGATATCTTACAACTTGTTCAATCTTCTCTTTTGCCTTTTCACGCATAAGATCGTATTGTTCTTTTGCTTGTATCAATTTGTCTTTTACTTTATCTTCATAAAAAGATTGAAATTGATCTGCAATCACTTTTCGCTTTTCTGCATTAAGTGTCATTCTTTTTTCTTTAGTCATGCTACCTCTTTCTTTGTTATTTATTTTTTGCATAATTTTACTTTTAATGCTTGACTTATGGATTGTCAAGTATTATATAGGATTAGTTAATTAATTGGCTTCAACCTTAATTAACTGGGACAACTTCTGGTTGTGGTGTAAAGTAGATTGAAAGAGATCCAAACACACGCACAGCTAGAACTGATCCCTGGTCTATTGGCAGGGTTATTCCTGTTAAGCCCTGGTGCACCGGTAAACAATTGCCGCTGGGCTTCAATCCAATGGACCTGGGATCAGTTGTTATTACAGGCGTATCAATAAGCAGAAGCTGTAATTGAGAATGATACGTTGCGCGACAGCTGGTCCTCGCATCTTGGACTAAGCATCCAGCTGGTGTTATGCTGCGTATTAATTGGCAGTGTCCAATCTCTGCGAGCCGCAAGCTTCAAGCGGCAAGCTTGACAGCTGATGAAGGATACTATAGGATGGATTTAGAAAGGAATAATTATGACTAAAACTAAAATAGAACTTGATGAAAATGGCAGATGGATGCTGCCTATATATTACACCTTCGATGAAGTCACAGGTAATATCCTGATCGATCTTTATGAGATCGAGCAGGAGGCTATTCGAAGAATGGAAAAGGCCTATCCTAAAAAGAAAGTAGATTCAATTTATGTCACGTAGAATTAAACACAATGATTTGCTGCCATGGTTCATACAGGACCATGACACATTGCCGGCCAGCTACTTGCGGAGCTGTGAGAAGTTTTTTAAAAGAATTAAGAAGACACCTGCAGCGCCATATAAGAATTTTTTCTGGCCCACAATTCCACAGCGACAAGCTTCAAGCAGCAAGCCGCAAGCGACAAGCGACAAGCTCTTGACAAATAAAGATTATAGGATTATAAAGGATATATGAAAACAGATGAAGCATTAAAAATTATAGGCGGCAGCCTGTCGAAGCCTTCAAAGATGCCGGGCTGGTCAATAGGTTTACCTGCGAAGGAATGCAAGACAGGCGGCAAGCTACAGAAGGTCCCGGGCAGCGTCTGTTATGATTGCTATGCCCTGAAAGGTTGTTATGTTTTTAAAGTTGTGCAAGATGCGCAATATAGAAGACTGGCAGCCATCAAGAACCCGAGCTGGGTCGATGCAATGGCGCATTTAATAAATTCAAAAAAGCCGGATGTCTTCAGATGGCACGACAGCGGCGACGTTCAGGACTTAGATCACCTCAAGAAGATCTACGCAGTGTGCAGGTTGACACCTGGCAAGCGTCATTGGTTACCGACTCGTGAAGCCTGGATCAAGAAACACTTGCAGCATAAGCCTACAAATTTAGTCATACGATTCAGTGCGCCCATGGTGAACCAGCGGGCGCATGCGTCGTGGCCTAACAGCTCGAGCGTAGTCACAGGTGAAGACTTTAACTGCCCAGCTTCAAAGCAAGACAACGAATGTAAAGATTGTCGAATGTGCTGGAATCCTGAAATAAAAAATATATCTTACAAAGCTCATTGAAATGTTTAGACACCCAAAGTATTATAAAGAATTGCGTAAGCGCGCCTTAGACGAGCGCAATAAAACGGACCAGGCCATTAGCCCAACAAGAGCGACGGCTCCAAGCAGGCGTGCGACTGGTCCGGGCCTGAAGCGTCAAGCTTCAAGCGTCAAGCCCCAAGCTCCTGAAGCATCAAGCGACAAGCATCAAGCCCCAAGCAGCAAGCATCAAGCTTAAAGCCACAAGCATCAAGCTCCATGATTCTTGAACCACGGAAAAGTTTCAAGCACCCTGAACCGAGGTGCTCAATGCAGATAAAAGTATTGTGTGGATGTTTCACATGGAAAGCAATTTGGTGCGGACTGAAGCGCACTTTGTTACCTGTTGTGACTTTGAGCTCTAGTGTAAAAAAGTGGCCATTAGCAGTACAGCCCAGTAGATCGGGAGTGCCATGTAAGCTAGAGTTTTCAAGCCTAATCCAGGAAATTTCAGGTATAGATTTTTTAATTTTAGCATATAATTTTCGCTCAGGTTTCAAGGTAACTAGGGCTTTCTAATCTGGTGTTTTAGGAGCGATAATTAACTTTGATCTTGTAGGTTTTAATACAACACGCACAGCACTTTGTCCAATTATATTTGACTCTTGCACTTCAATTCTTTTAACTTCTTCAAGGTGACCACCAACTTGCATGTAAATAGTTGCGTTTGATATAGCGTTACCTCTTTTACCATCAGTGAACTGATCTAAATATTCTTGCAAGTGCTTTACAAACATTGTTGACTTTATAGGATAGTTACCTTAAATTGTCAACATGGGAGTACCTAAACGATTAACAGAAATGCAACAACGATTCGCCGAGTTTTTAGTATTCGGAGGACCAGATGGACCCATGACACAAACAGAGGCAGCTATCGCTGCAGGGTATAGTCCTAAACGTGCAAGACAAGAGGGGTCTGAGTTATGCAATCCAAAACTATCACCACTTGTTGTAAAACGTATTGGTGAATTAAGAGAAGAAAGATTAAAAAAACATGAAGTGACTTACGAAGGTCACATTGCAGAACTTGCAAGACTTAGAGAAGCTGCTTTGAAGAAAGGATCTTTCTCTTCTGCTGTAAATGCTGAAGCCAATCGAGGCAAGGCAGCAGGATTATACATAGACAGAAAAATAATAAAAACTGGGAAACTAGAAGACATGTCAGAACAAGAGTTAGAATTAAAAATGAAACAAATTTTAGACGACTACGCGCAGATAATAGATGTGACTCCATCTACAACTTCTGAATCTTCTTTACCCAAGCCCGAGGAATCATCGTCCGATCCCCAAAAGTAATTTCATTATCATCTTTATC
>FUFK010040349.1_pt1 | contig 12282 bp, 17 predicted proteins | sample 1021851 | NCBI WGS metagenome assembly FUFK01 (sample SAMEA51879418, study PRJEB19060) | metagenome
AATTTAGACATAAAAATATGTGTTCTTTTTCAAACATACCAAAGATTAGCGATTCTGCCCTTCTATACGACTTACGGCTTTTTCTAACTGATTGATTCGGTTAAATATTTCTCTTATATCTCTTTCTCTTCTGTTGCTTATGTTTGATAAAACCATGAGGAAGGCGGTGGCTGCTGCCCCAATCAGTGCTGCGTGTACCTCTGGCATTTGCGTAAATAGGTGATTATGTCTAGTATGACTAATGAATCCCACTTCTGACATTTAAAATGGAAGATCAAGAAGAAAAGGAAGGTAATCGTGTCGAAACGATTGTTAAAATTGCTGTTTTAGTTTGGTCTGCTGCAATGCTAACCCTTTCCTACTACGAACCACCTAGCGGAAAGAAGATTGTTGACTTCGATCCAACTTTCATCGCTTCGATTTTTTCGGGAAGTTTGGCTTCTTTCGGTTTGCAGGTTGGTAAGAAAAAGAACAATAATGCTCCTAAAATAGAAGAAAATAGTAAAAACAAAATAAAATGAAAAAATTAATTCCTGTTGTTTTATTAGCTTTCACACCATCAGTTGCTTTTGCTGACATTACATCAAAATTTACATCAAGTGTAAGTGTAAAAGTAGATGCGGCCATGACACAGGCAACACGAATTGGTGCGTCATATAGTGCTTCTGGCAGCAATATCGGAACAAGCGATTCAAACGATCAGATCGGAGGTTTAACTGTAAATAGTGATGGTGCAGTTACTCTTAATGCTGGAGATTATTCTATAAATGGCTGTGGAGAAACCCCTGCTAACTGTGCCAGCACATGGTCATTATCAGAGTCATTTACAGCACCAGACGCTATTCCAAGCAGTAACAGCAATATTACTGCTGGAACAGTCCCCAACTTTGGTAGTGTAATTTCAACTGTAGCTGGAAGTGGAGATGGCTTTGCTGGATCTATCACATCAGGTCACGGGATCACAGGATTAAGCGAAGGTGGGGCAGGTTCTACAGTTACAGGACAGTTTGTAACGGAGTTAACCATAAGATGATATATGAAAAAGCTCTTATTATTGCTTTTGTTGTATGCCATACCTGTTAAATCACAACCTGTTGTCCCTAACTTCACAACGGGAACACTCAGTAGCACCACAAATACAACAACCTCAATCAGTGAGACTATTACTTCTACAGATTATCACGGTAATTCTTATGAGTATTCTGTTACTGGAATGGGAATCTCAACCGATGGATCAGTCGCTCCAAATACAACGGATGTTAATGGGTCAGTAAATGGTCAAAGCTATACATGGACAGGATTAGATCTATCAACAGAAAACAAACCAGTATTCAACCTAGCAAGTCCCAGTTCTGGCAACGCATTTCAATATACGGAAACCTATCGTGGCCCTGGAGGGGTATCAAACGTCACTGTGATCCAAAGGCAAATAGAATCTCAATCTGTGGTCACAAGTACCTCAGTGTTCTCTCAATAATTCTGCTATCACCAGCGCAGGTTTTAGCTAATGCCGTAAGTCAATCAAACAACGGAAGCGTCACGAATATGGCTATACAATCGCTTACGGGCAATATGACAACTAATCAGTATGGTGGAAATATTGTATGCCAAGGGCCGACATTAACCATAAGCCCATTCACTACATTTGGAGCAAACTACCAAAAACCTTATCGGGATTATTATGAAACACCCTTTTATGATCCAACCGATACTAATGATGATGGTGTTCCTGATAACCCAGGTAATGTACTTTTCAATCAAAAAAATTATTCAGGAACAAATAAAGACAGTTATGCTTTAAATTTTGGTATTTCTGCAAGTTTTAGTATTCCATTAGATCGTGGCTTACAGAATCAATGTAAATCTGCTGCTGATACACAAATAAATATACAAAAACAAGTGCTGGAGAATAAACGATTAGATTGGCAGATTGCAAGAATCCGTGAATGTGGAAAATTGAAACAGGAGGGTATAATGCTGACTACCGATAGTCCATTTTTTAATATCTGTAAAGATGTTTATTTAGTGCCGAAGGCTAATCAGGTTATCCCACATACTCACAAAATAAATAAAGAAAAGTAGATAGGAAACAATGAAAACCTACCTACTTAGACCACCATTTTAATATTAGCTATCGTAAAAGATTAAGACAAGCCACGGGCTGTGGTAAGACTTGTCTAAAAATTATTCTACCTTATCTTTTTTCTTTGTAAGTTTTTTAAAGATATTCTTAATTAATGGTTTGATGATATTAAGTAAAAGTGGAGAACTGGCAGCGACCAAGCCAATAACAGCAGTAGATACAATGCTAGAAACTTCTGGAATGTACTGATCCTTAAACGGGACATCCTCATAAAGCGTTATACATTCAACCCCATCATCACCTCTTTTATGCTCGATGACACGTTCCAATCGTTTTTCGTTACGAAAATCTCCAACTCTTTGATCTTTGCTACCTGGGCATGGCTCTAATTTTATCTCTTTCTTTTCTTTTGGAATATCGGGAATATCAGGTGTTTGAGATTCTGGAATATTAGTATTGTTTACAGCTTTTTCTTGTTTCTGCTCTACAATTTCAATCTTTTTCCTGTCATAATTTATTGGTACAAAAGAAGGAATTTTACCTTCGGGGCAATTATAAAACGCTCCATTTACGTCATCTTCAATAATCTGTGTATTTTTTATGCTTGCATCTCTATGGGTCTTAACGCAACCAGGTAAATCTATATTTGGTAAAGGTACATTTAATATTGGTAAAGGAGTTGAAATATAAGTGTTTATATTTATCTGTGGAATTTCAGGTATGACTATTTCATGAATCTCCATCGTTTATATCTCCTATAGAAATAGACCAACCATCTTTTCCAAATTTACCTTTTTCTACAATTCTAGGTTTTGTCATTTTTGCATCCATATCATCATGATATTTTTTTATCTCATCATCTAATTCAAATTGTAATTTTTTTATTCTTATCCAAGACACAAGCTTATCAATATAATATTTTATTAATTTTTTAAAAAATCCAAAGATCATTTAATGATTGGCATTGATGGCCCTGTCATGTCTGGGAGGTTATTATCTAACATCTTTGGCATAAGTCCCTGCACATCACCCAATACTTCATTCATTAATTTATTCTTGAATTGTTCAGAGGTCACATATTTATATGTAAAAAACCCACCGCCCAGGATTCCTAGAACAAGGACTGTAGATAAAATAGATAGATAGTTACAGATTTTTTGAAACATGGTCAAAGAAGTTCTTAATAAAATGGTAGCACCACTTACTCTGATGGTACTGTTGCTTCTTGTGGGGTTGATGCCTCTTTATCTGATGGCTGGGTTAATTCGGATGTCTCTNGANTCTCAAGAATCTGCTGTTCAAGAATCTTCATTGCACCGCTAACTTCATACAAAGCAATTTGCAAGTTTTGTCTTTCAACAGCGAGTTGTTGTAGTTTTTCTTTTAGGTTCATAATTTAGTAAAGTTTTTTACCAGCAACGATAGCAGCATCAATGGCTGTAAAATCTTCTGATGTCCAGATAGATGTTGTACCATCTAGTTTGGTATAAGCCTTGATAATTTCAAGATGTTCTACGTTACGCTTGATCTTGTCTTTAAACTCAGTATCAGTTTCATCTGATGCTTGAGCAATACCGATAACAGTTACGCTATCGCCAGCATTTGTAAAAATCTTTGCGATTTCGTCAGCAGTTTTTTCTTCCATAATAAAAAAAATAAGTTACTTTTAGTTTACCCTGCTTCGAGGGCTGTGACTTTTGCTGATAATTCTTGAACTGCTTTTACTAATACAGGAATTAAATGTTCTTGTTTTGCTTCTAGTCTATCTGGATTTTTGTCTAATACCAAATCTAAATAATCAGAATCTTTTTGTGCTTCTTGTAATTCTTGTGCAATAAATCCAGCACGATACAATCCGTCTTTAATATTTCCATCTCTTGTTTTCCATTTAAATTTTCTAGGTAACAAGTTATTTATAAAATCTAAGCCAACAGGTAAATCAATAATCTCTGTTTTATCTCTTTTGTCAGATAATGAACTAATGGAAGTATCATTACATCTTAAATTATCGTGATTTGAATTTCCAAGTGTAATGACATTTGATTCTGTTGCGTTTAAATTTTGTGATCCCTGACCAAGACAAATATTATTACTTCCAGTTGTAAGATTACTACCTGCAAAACTACCAAGCAATACGTTATTAGCTCCTGTTGTAGCTATTAATCCAGCACCATATCCCATAGCAATATTATCATTTCCTGTTGTTAAGTCCTCAAGGGCCTCTTCTCCAAGTGCTGAGTTATTATATCCTGTTGAAAGAGCTTCATAACAAGCTGAACCTACGCCAGTATTATTACCTCCTGTTGTTGCTGAACCTGCACAACCTTGACCTATATAGGTACAATTATTTGGTGTTGTAATATTTTGCCCTGCATTATAACCTACTGCTGTATTGTTACTCCCAGTTGTATTATTTGCTAAAGAATTATAACCAGCAGCCGTATTAGAACTTGCAGTAGTGTTTGAACCTAGTGATCCCATACCTAAAGCAACTAAACCTGCTCCTGTTGTGTTTGCGTCAGCAGCATTAGTTCCAACAGCAACGTTTGAGTCTCCAGTTGTGTTTGCTGTTAATGCACTTTTACCAACTGCTGTATTGTTATTTGCGGTTTGGGATGCGTGTAAAGCTCCCATTCCAATAGCTACGTTATCTGATCCAGTAGTGTTATTAGAAAAAGTACCTCTTCCAACTGCTGTATTGTCATCTGCTGTAGTCGTAGATTGACCCGAAGCATAACCAATAAAGGTATTTCTATTACCAGTTGTTACTGCTGAACCAGCAAGAGAACCTACAGCAACCCCTTGTTCTCCAGTTGTGTTTGCATTTAAAGCATTGTAACCAAGACCAGTATTGTTACTTGCTGTTGTATTATTGAATAATGCTGATTGTCCAACTGCTGTATTTAAAGTTCCAGTAGTATTATTAGTTAATGCACTTGTTCCTAAAGAAGCATTATAATTACCAGTTGTATTAGCATCTAAGGCAAAAGCACCCACCGCTACGTTCTGCGTTCCAGTTGTGTTTACATATAACGCCTGAAAGCCCACTGCCGTATTATTATCTGCCTCTGTATTACTCTGTAATGCCTGCCTTCCCACAGCAGTGTTTTTATCGCCAGTTGTGTTAGCTGATAAAGTATTATTACCAAATCCAGCATTTTGACTTCCAGTTGTATTTGCATCTAGCGAAAACGCACCAAAAGCACTATTAGAAGCACCAGTTGTGTTATTTTCTAAAGCCTGATTACCGCAAGCAGTGTTATAGTTTGCAGTCGTATTCTGCAATAATGCTTGATGACCAATAGCAGTGTTCTGTGCTCCTGTTGTATTAGACAATAAAGCTTGGGTTCCTAACGCATTATTACCAGCAGCAGTTGTGTTTGCAGCTAACGCTTGTTTACCAACAGCATTATTGTTAGCTCCAGTTGTGTTTGCGTTTAAGGCAGATAATCCAACTGCTGTATTATTACTTGCGGTTGTATTTTGTGATAATGTAGCGTAACCCAATGCTGTATTACTGCTACCTGTGGTATTAGCATCTAAAGAAATGTAACCCAAAGCAACATTATTATCACCAGTTAAGTTTGCTAACATTGCTCGACTACCAACTGCGGTATTTAATGCTCCTGTTGTGTTTGCTACTAAAGCACTTCTACCAATCGCAGTGTTATCAGTAGCAGTTGTATTTGCTGATAAAGCTCCATAACCAACACCAGTATTGCTTCCGCCAGTAGTGTTAGCATCTAGAGAGGCAGAACCAACAGCAACATTATTTGTCCCAGAAGTTAAAGCTGAAAGTGCATTATTTCCTATAGCAGTGTTATGTTCCCCTGTAACAGAAGCATCTAAAGCATTTTCTCCAAGAACAGTGTTATTAGCTACAGAGTTTGCACCTTTACCAATATTTACAGAGTTTATCGTTCCATCAACAGCAAAAGCTGGGCCACCAGCAAGGGTAAATAAATTTATATGAGCATTGTTTGAAGTATTTCTAAGCTGCATAATACTTGTCGAAGTATTAGCAAAAAACTGACTTGCGTAGTTTGTAGATGGTGCAGATGATCCAGAGTTGTTTGAAGATATTGCTAGTAATGCGTCATTAATATCAGCCCTGACGTTTGCTCCTGTGGAGTTATCTATAACATAATCATGTTGAGCCATTGTCTAACCTAATTTTTTTATCTAAGTATATCCTACTTTAAAATTAACTACCACGCCCAAATCCTGTGGCAGCATATTTGAAATTTCTATTTACATGACTTAATCCGTTCTTCACATCTATATCAAAACCTGTTGAGCTTATGTTTGATAATGCAAAGAAGTCCCCTGACTGTGCATTTTCTATTGTTATACCGATTGATGGCAAGACAGAATTTGCTGCAATGCTAGTGCCTGACTGACCCGTGAAGAAACTGTTACTGAAAACGACTGACTTTGTGGAAGTACCAGATGCTATAAACCCACCAGCAGATGCTCCTGCATTACCTAGACTTGTCTCTGTTCTGCTTTCTAATTCTGCTGTATATCCAAGCTGATCAATTTCTATTGATTGTGCTGGGTCATCNGAATCCATTTCACATCTGAATTTAAATCCTCTGGCAACATAAGTTCCATTTACAAAAGGATTAAATTGACTGAAGTTTGCTCCATAAGTGCAAGATGTTCCACTTGATATGGTTGCACTTGTAGATGAAGTTACTGTAAATGTTGAAGAACTAGGAACAGAAACAATTTGATAATTACCATCTGTAGCAGAACCAGCAGTAAAATCTATTACAACAAAATCTCCAACAGAATATCCATGCGAGGTCTTGGTTATAGTAATCGTAGTGCCACTCTGCTCGTAGGTGGCTGAAACCGAGGTATCAGGGTCAATATCAGTTGTGGCAACCAATAATGATGCCCCAACATCAAACGCAGTAGCACCGTCAAAGTCTGTCCATGTATCAATATTTGCTGATCTTTTATCAATTAAATCATTTGGATAAAAACCCTGTGTTACAAAATGTCTGCGTAATCTTAGAGGTTGCTTGCCACCTAAATCCAAAGTATTTGCAAATTCATAAGAACCGCCAGTAATATCTACAGCACCAATAAAATCAAAGTCTGCGATGGCATCAAAGTCTGCTTCATCGTCTAATGTCACTAATGAACCTAGAACAAGACCATTTACATCATCACTAAAAAAACAATCTACTTTTGTCCCACCAAAAGGAGGGCTGTCTGTATCTTCTCTATCTTCTAAGACAGTAAGTTTTGGCAATGTATTTGGTACTGTTTGCAGCATTGTTACAGAAGCATCACCAGCACTTAAACGCCCCCCATCATCCCTGAATTTTAAGTGGTATGTTCCATTTACAATATTCGGAACAATTGACTCGCTGACATTTCCAGAAAGTGCAGGTAAAACGTCAACAGCATTAGTAAAAGTTGAACCAGTTGTAAGATTAGAACTACGAATAACGACATTTCCACCATGGGTCACATCACTCTCTGTGGACTGATCAAAACGCAATCTTACAAACTCATCTGATAGTGGTTCAATTCTCACATTTTGCACATCTGCTGGGACAGCAGTTTTACCAAGAGCATTAAAAGTTAAATCAGCAGAAGTGGCACTTGTCTGTAATGCAGCGTTATAACTAAATATCTGAAATTCATAAGTTCCAATATCGGTGTTGAATATCTCAAAATCGGGAGAAGAAACTGTTGTAGAAACAAAGTTACCATCGTTAAATCTGTAGTTAACCTGATACTGCGTAACACCGACAATGGGCTGCCAACTGAGTATTAATTTAGATACCGCTTGATTATTTATTACGACAATTTTTTCTTCTGCTAAAAGCGAACCAGGTGGATCTTTTAGTTCATTCAATATGGATACACTTCTTGCTGGTAAAGTTGCACCATCTTCAATAAATGCGTACTTTTCATTTACATAAGATAAAGCTGTAATTGAATAAAATAATCCCTCCTGTTCTTCAACTGTTATTACTCTAAATTTTTGAGCTTGAACTGTATCATCTTGTAATAACCACACCGTGTTTACATTTGGAGCTTGTGAAAATGCAGAAGATACAGTTATAACTGCTCCAGATATACTTGATATTGATTTTGTTTCTACCGTTCCATCAGGTAATATCACAGATAAAGTTGGATTATTTGTTGTGGGTAAATCGGTTGCAGCAGAATCATCTACAGTTATTTCTGTTGTTGTGGCTGCTGCAATTCTTCCACCTCGTCTAAGGCCAGAACGTACAGGATCAGCAATTTCTATTACAGCACCAGGTCTTACAACAACCCCAGAATCTATAGATGTTGCAAATGTAACTACTTCAGATTCATTTTGTTCTGCGAATAAAATAGCCTTGGCCAATCTTTGTGCCTGACCTCGGCTCGTACACGCAAATGCTTTCACCTGCTTTATGATCACACCTAGTTTTGCTATTGAGGCAGTATCTTCATAAACCTCATAATCTATCTCTCTACTGTCCATGTTGAAGTATGAAACAGAAACTACAGTATTTCTTGTTTTTAAACCGCTTCCTGAATAGCTAAACCCTGCATCAGTTACGTTGGCTAAATTAAATAAATAACTGGCATCTTTTGGGCTGTCTTGTGCAAGTTGAATACTACCAGCAGACCATATTGGCATACATCTCATAACACCAGCAAGTTCATTTATTAAACTAAATGCCTCATTTGACGATTGAATATTTACATTGCAACTGAATCTGGCTTCCTGTCCTCCAAAGCCATCATCAACTAAAGTATTGGCAAACTTACTTGCAGTAACAAAAGAGAAAAGATCAAGAGAACTATCAGTTATATGATTACCAAATCCATATCTAGTATCTGTAAGAAGATCAAGTAACACCATCGCTNGGGCATGAGCACCATTGAGCAGCACCCATAACNCCATTNAANATATATCCGTCTGGNTANANNATNCNNCCNGTNNTANNATCAACAGTNGGAGTNCCAGAACTATTNGCACCNGCNCCNGGNATNCTTACTTTTATTCCTCTNATACGATATTTTCTTGTTGGTANTGATTGAAACTGCATAGAGTCCAANCNNACAGAAGCNTAAGCACTATTGGCATAAGTATTNGAATCATCAATAATTTCAGCNAAACTTGTCCATTGAAATGCGTCTTGCAAACTTGAATCTGAACTATCNGCAGTAACTCTGGTAACTCTTATNTCNACAGGAAAAGCACCTGTAAANTTTATTCTGTAATCTCTTTGGTANGCATCAGCAGTTCTNCCTGTAATNGTNTCNGAAATNANATCAGTAAAACCACCAGANTTNTATTGNACAGCAATTTTTAAAGAAACAGATGANCCAAGTAAATCTCCNTTATCTGTNGCTTTTTGTATNTGAGGAAAAGTTATTGTNATNTTTGCAGCATCAACATTTGANTTTGTTATCTGTCTAGTAACTGGAGAAGATTGAGTNACANNNACTCCNACTGCTGTNATAGAAGAACTACTTTCAATACCTTCAACTTTTGTCTGANCTGANGTNCCAAAACGAGGATTNAATGTTACGTCTTGAAAGTTAAAATCAGTTGTANCTGGAGAAGCAGAATTAGCTGTTGNTTTTAAAACAGGAGTATCATTTANAAANACATCNTTTAATGCNGCATTATTATATGCAGNAGTTCCTTNNGTTCNNCCTTCTTTTGANGCTGNAGCAAANCCCTCTATCTCTCCTTCAGANATAAGATCAAGNAAAGTAGCNAANTGTCTACTNTGTAAAGTATCAGGAGTTCTTGTCGGTTGAGGNGGAGGTGGAGGACTACTTCTACCNCCACCNCCAGAACCAATAATATTTTTTGGTGCGTNTGTCATGCCTGTACCTGNTGAGTATCAATAGCACCANAGATGACCACAGATCCAGTCACGATTTCTCCATATACTATTGGTACAGGTGTACCAGCCCGTGATGTATTTTGAGTTCCAGAAAAACTAAATGATAATTGGGGATCTTGTTCTGATTTAAATTCTTTTGGTTTTGGCAAAGGAAATAACATTTCAGATACACCTTGCAAAGCTAAAGAAGCACCTAAAAATACCATACTTTTTCCTAACGCTGCACCTTTAAATCCAATAGCAGTTGTTGTGAAATTTGAGAAAGTTAAAGGTGTAAACATAAAAGCACCTGCAATNANAGCAGCACCTAANAATANTTTTCCNAGNCCACCNCTACCAGCACCAGCTATTACAGGAACAATATGTATATCTTCTTGTCCTATTGGGTGGTGTATTTCTTCTTTATCTACTGCATAATTACCAACTTTTACTTGATAATATTGAGGGTTCATATATTTTTCTACTTGCGGAAAATTATTTACAAGAAAACTAACTGCTTTTGCAAGACTATCTACTTTTATTTCAAACTCTTTATGCCCTACAAACTCTGCAAGCTCTCCATATAGCTTTAACTTACGCAACATAACGATACCTACCTCCTGTGCATTTTAACAACCATTGAGAATAAGGCTCTCTACAAGATAGTCTATCGGTTAAATGATGTAAAACATCCCCATCTAAGAAAATAGCTACATGATTTAAACCAGGAGATCCAATAGACATCAATAAAGCATCACCATTCATTGTTTTCTCATCTGGTCTAAGTTCTCTAAAACCAGTTCTCCAAGCACAAGTTTCAAATAATGGATTTAGTACAAATTCTTCTGGAGTTGTAGGTCTATCCCAATCTTTCAGTTCAATACCTTTCTCCTCTTTATACCAATCTCTCACCAAGCTCCAGCAATCAGTAACACCCCAAACCCAAGGTCTACCCAGTAAAGGTGGCTTAAATCCACAAGGTTCGCAATATCCCCATTGTTCTGTTTTTGGATTAACAATATGCCATGGAAGATTACTTTGTTCACAACTAATTTTATCTGCCTGACTAGGTGTAGGTGGTGTTACAGGATGACTATGAACAACGGCTGTTATCTCCCCTGTATTATCTGCTTTTACATAATCTTCTGGATCAATAATAAAACATTGATGATCTGTCATTGATAAATTACGGCAAGGATAATATCTTTCTTTTCCTCGAATATTCAATAATAAACCACAAGACTCTTTAGGATCTTGGTCTTTCGCATGAACAAGTGCCTCTTCTTTCCAATTCATGCTATAAACGTACCAATCGAAGGAAACTCTGTTCTAGTGCATTGTCTTTTGGGAGCACGAATACCAGCAAGATCAAAAACAGCAGCTAACTCGAATTGTACAACAGTTCTATTTTCTGCTGATTTTCTATCTATCTTGTAAATTTCTTGAGGAAATTCTGCTGTAGGATCTGGTGTGCCTAATGGATTTGTACTGTCAGGGAAGTTAACGGCATCAAGATAACGTGCCAAGGTTCTTATTCTTGTCACAGTAGCTCCTGTTAAATCGTTTCCTGTGGTAACAGCATTTACATTTAACAAAATGGCTGTGATAGTTCCGAGAGCATTACTGACAGTAAGAGTAGGTCTAGGTAATTGACCTTTTGCAAAGGCAAAACCTTCTGCCTCTATTGGCATTTTTAAATATTGATTACCAGCCCAGATAATATCTCCATTAGCGTTTAAACTCGTTCCATTATGGAATCTATACGTTTGTGCAGAACCATGCAAAGTGGCATCAGTTGTTAATGTAAATAATTCAATTATTGCTGAAGGATTGATCTTTTGTAGATCAGTAATAATAGGAGCAGTGCTCATGGTTCAAATACTTCTCTAAATGTAGCTTGTATTGTGGCTCTATTGTTATATGGTATTGATTTATTCCATCCTTCGCAAACAAATTTTTGTGCAGTAGATTCTCCTGGAGCAGTAAAATCAAAGCTATCACTATCGTTTGCACGGGCATCAAGAAAAGTTTCTATAGTATCTGCATCTGTTTCTGATACATTGAAAGTAAAGTTATAGACTTTTGGATTCTGATGTTCTGCTAATCCAAATAATATTCTGTGTTCAAACCCATCAGCAAAACGAATAGTTCTGGTATTTGGTGCGGATCTTTTTTGTTGTCCGTATGTAGGTTTTATTGAAGGAAACGTAGCCATTATGCAAGCATACCTCCTGGTCGTTTTTGTTTAATTAATTCTGATTGTATAGCAACTGAAATCATACGACCAAGTTCTCTACCTTGTTCTTCATCTCCTTCAACAGAAGAACCAGAAGCATCTACGTT
>FUFK010431974.1_pt1 | contig 12281 bp, 32 predicted proteins | sample 1021851 | NCBI WGS metagenome assembly FUFK01 (sample SAMEA51879418, study PRJEB19060) | metagenome
TATATTTGATGGCTTAGATTCAGAAGATATAAAAATCTGATAAGCTAACCAAAAGAAAAGCCCTCAATTCAAAAGATTGGGGGTTTTTTTATGCCTTTTAGTTATATACCTTTTAAAGCTAAATAGAGCCATTCTAAGAGCCAAAAAGGTTTTTATAGGGTTTAGTATCAAAAAAACTTTTTAAAGGTTTCTGTGAAAGTCAAGACTTTAAAACTTTTAGTTATAAGTATATAGCTACAAAGTACTTTACAAAGCTTTGAAAGTGTGTCAAAGTACACACCATAAACAACTGATAACGATAAAGCAATTGAGCGGAAGTTATCAAGGAGTAAAAAACAATGTTTAAAAAATTAACATTAAAAGAAAAGAAGAGATTGAAAAAGAAACATTCAGAACTGAATTTTAAAATCTCTAATAAAGAAGCTATCAAAATTATTAAGCTTAAATCTTCAAAAGATGATTTCTTTAATAACTTTGATACTCACAAAAGGAATGCTAATCCTTTGACATATTGGTTGTCAGTAGAGAAAAGCAAAGAATTAAATAAACTTGCTAATCTTTGGGGTTAAGTCTTATAACTTTTAGGAATAACATTATAACTAAAAAGTATTGGACAGATTGAAAAAAGTTTAGTATAGTAACAACATATTTAGCGATAAAGCCCGAAAGGGTGGAAGCTGATAAAAACAAAAGAGGTAAATTATGAATATAGATAGAAACAGAGAAGGTGCTTGGCGAATATGTGATGAAGTTAACGGCTACTTTGAAACAAGGGTTTATTACTTTCACACTAAGCAAGAAGCAATACAAAAGTTTAAACAAGAAATGAAAGAGCTTAGAGGTAAATTATGACAAAACTACATCATCTAAAATATAAAGAAAACTATAAGAATTATATTCTTGAATGTATAGATTCAGAAGATGACTTGATTGGTAAAACTTTATCAAGAACAGAAAAAATAAAATATTTATTTGATAGATTCTATAATGAATATGGTTGGCTAGTAAAAAGAAAAGGAAAATTTGAAGCTATGCAAGAGTGGCTGAGTGGTTTAGCAATTAATATTCCTTGCTACGATTCGGACATAATACAACTGGCAAAAGATATGGGTTCAGTTGATAAAGATTTGACAGAGAGGCAAGAGGATAAGATTAGAGAAACTTATTTTGGCTTCATGGCTCGAATGGTTTTATTACTAGAAAATGAAATAACAGAGGTGTAACATGGAATATAATTACGAGGTTATTTACGAAGGAAAAACTGTTTATAAAAGTTTATCTTATGATAATGCTTATTATAAAATTTTAGACTTACAGCCTTTTTCAGTTGATTATGCTTTGAAATGGGGTGGTTATTCAATCAAAGAAACACAAAAGGAAGAATTATGAAAAAAATAATAGACAGTTTTAAAATCTTCATAGAAGATATAAAAATTATGACTAGCCAAAGTTGGATAGACTGGATTAATTGGTATGTATTAAAACCACTTGTCCTATTAGTGTGTTTAGTTTTAGTTTTAGTTATAACTCAAAGTTATATGCTTATACTATGAAGTTATGATTTATATACTTTTAAATTCATTGCTGTATAAAGGTATATATAACTTTTAAACAAGAGGTGTAATATGTATGTAGGTTATGACTTTAATGGAATTGTTCGAGTGTGGGGAACTACTGAAAAAGAATGTGAACTAGCACGAGAAGAATATTTAAATAACAAATCTAAGTTGTGGGTTTATAAAAATGGGAAACCATTACCACACTTAGCAATAAAAAAAGTGAGGTAAAATATGTTAAATATAAAAACATTTGAGGGTAATAATTTTCTAGGCACTAAGTACGTGCATATTAAATTGTTAGGTTTTAAATTTAGAGTTGGGTTTCATATGCGAACTAAACTCAAGAAGATAAATACCTATGCCACTGGTAGAGGTAGAGTCTTTAATTTGGGCAGAGGTTATATCTGTTTTATGAGAGGGTAATTATGTTAAATAAAATATTAAAAAAGTTTTTAGGTGTCAATCAATTAGAGGATGACTTAACTAAAATGGATGAAGAACTGCAAGACAGTATTCAACGAATGGATTGTGTAGAAGTTTCAGTTGAGGACAGAGCATACGAGTATGACTTGGAGAGCTTACGAGAAAATGTAATTGAGTTAGAGCAAAAGATTGAAGAGTTAGAAGGCAAGTTAAAATCTTTGAAGGAAGCATGAGTAATAATGTAAATGATAATGTATGGGAATACATTTGGGAAGAGGTAGAGCAGATGTCTTTGGAGGAAGTAAGAGAATTCTTATTGAGTAATTTACATTCTCAAGAAGAAGTAGCAAGACTTAACGAGGTTGAATTGCGAGAAGCAGTTGCCGAAGATATGTTTAATTTAAGAGGTATATGAACATGACAGACGTTAGATATGTAGAAGCAAAGTATGATACTACTATCATGTGGGATATTGAAAGGATTGCTGAATACGAAGGCTTTGAACTTGAAGATATTGAAAAGGTTGAAGTAGGTAAGTGGGTTGAATTACACATTACGTTAAAAGACGGCACGTTTATTTCGACACAAATAACACCTGAGTTAGATAATACAGATTGGAAGTGGTCTTCAATGGACTCTTATCTTGATGAAGACTGGAATCCAATAGACGAGGATGAACTTTTCCCTGACACTTACATAGAGGAGGAAGTAAATGGATAAGATAGAAATGATTGATGAAATACAATCTATTTGTAAAGCTAATAAAAACAATCCTTATTGTTCTGTTTATTGGTTAGCAGATATGATTAAGGAAATAGTAGATAGTATAGATTTAACAGAAGATAACAGAACTTAGGAGGAGATATGAGTAAAAAAAATAATAAAATATTTGAAAAAAAATTAAAAGATAAATTAAAAAAAGAAGGCATTAACGAAGATTGGATGAAAAAACATCTAATCATTGATGTAGATTTAATGGAGAATAAAAAATGAGTAAAGATATTGGTGAACAATTTGCCATGATGAATGAGGTGTCGGCTAAGATTTCTCAGAAAACTTTTGACAAGTTTGTTGCAGAGGCAATGGCTGAGTTTAATAGAGACCCTGACCTATGCCATAAGTCTGACTTAGAAGTGTATGAATTTATAACAGCTAAGATTGCTGAGATACTTGATATGCACTATGACGGAGAACTGTAATGTCGTGGGTATTGATAGCATTTTTTAACATACCAACAACAGCAGTTGTATTGGAAGATGTACATGTCTTTGAGTTTCTTTTCAAGACTGAAAAAGATTGTGAAAGATTTATTGAAGACAATCGTAAAGGTTTAGAACAAGTAATCAAAGATGAATATAAAACGTTTGCTAAATCATTTGTGTGTGTCGATGCTGATAGAATTTTAGATGCATTGACTAAGTGATTTAAGGCAGTGTTAACTAGAGAATATAGGGTAGGTCATAAATATAATTATCGTCTGTTAGAGGGCTTGTATGGAAGCGACAGAGGTATTTTATTTCCTACCCTAACCTAAGTTTAACACATACTAATTTAATAATTAACATAAAAATAAATTTGACAAGAACAAAAAAGTATGATACAATCTTTATAACTTTTATAAATATATTATAATAAATATTATTATAATTATATTATAAAACTTTATAAAACTTTATAATAATAATGAGGTAACTATGGAAGATAAAATAAAAACAGTAGATGAAGTTGTTGATGAATGGTATGATGAAGCACCAATCATTGATACTGAGTCTGATTCTACAGAGGTTTATAGCTATGACATTTGAACAGTTTGCTAAAGACATGTACTATGAAAATAGAAATGAACGTAGAGAGTATGGCGAAAAACTTTATGATACTTTTGAGGATTACTTTGAAAACAATAAAAGTTTTTTAATGGATATTTATAGGAAACATTATGGCGGTTAAGAAAGAAGTAGGATTAATTAAACACGTAAAGAAATCAACTTCACAAGGTTTGGCAGGTCGTGGTAGAAAGGTTAAACAATCTACCAAGCACATGAATAAACATAAAAGGTTGCAGAGTAAAGTTAGATANAGAGGACAAGGCAGATGATAGAACTATTGATANTNTTATTAGTATTCATAGGNAGNACCACGTTTGTTTTGTTTGGTTTNTCTGGTGGCTTTGAAAAAACTTTTAGNAGAAAAAAGAAATCAGATAAAGAACAAGGCGGTTGGTAATGGCACAAGTACATGAAATGATTTACATGCTGATGACCAATGGCGAGTATATTTATGGAACTAATTTAGATATTGGCAGATATAGTGTGGAACATAACTGCGAATGCCAACGTGAGTTTGACCATGTGCCACCATGTAAGTTAGAAGGACAAGGAGGATACTCAGAGGGCTCAAAAGCATTTAAGTATGTAGGTAAAGACCACGACCCAATGACACATTCACATCCACCAAGTAGAGAAGAACTGCACATTGATGCGTGGGGTAAAAAAGTTTTTAAGAAAACTAACGGTTGGAATTATGAAACTGGAGAATTTATTTATAATGAAAAATGGTAGAGGTAAATTATGTATGATGGCTATTTATTAATTTTTTGTATAGTTACATTTACTATAGCAATGGCATTGATATTTGTTTTACAACCCAATGAACCAAAAAAATTTGACAAGCAGGGAATGGTAAAATATAATGACAATGATTATTAAGGAGGAAGGATGAGACGTGATTATAGTTGGGCAGAAATAATAAATATGCCTCAATGTTGTATATGTTGTGGCAGTAGGGATATTAATTTAAAAACTAATGTTTGTTTATCTTGTGGTTCAGACGAAGGATTTTGGGCAGATGAAAGAACAGATGAGGAGTATGAAGAAAGATGAACATATTTTATTTTAATCACAGCCCGATAACTTCGGCAGAAGCACAGCCAGATAAAATGCTAGTGAAGATGCCGTTGGAAACAGCACAGATGTTATGCACAGCACATAGAGAACTGGATGGCGATGAGTATGCAGATGAAGTAGGACTTTACAAAAGAGCATACTGGAATCATCCTTGCACTATTTGGGCAAGAGAATCTAGTCAAAATTATTCATGGCTGTATGCACACTTTCTAGCACTAGGTACGGAGTACACTTTTCGCTATGGAAAAGAACATGCAAGTGTTGTTAAGTTAGCAAAACCTTTAATGCAGTTTCCAAAGAATATAAAGCAGGGCGAAATGACACCACTAGCACAAGCTATGCCTGATGAATACAAGCATCAAGACCCTATCGTTGCCTATCGTAGATATGTTATTAACGAAAAGCACTATGCCAAGTGGGAGAAAGGTAGATTAAAACCTAAGTGGTGGAACAAAGATTATGCAGAAGCACTTGCAATTTAATTAAAAGTATGGTATAATGTAGCACTAAATTATGAAAGCACAAAGAGATATATTTTATTCAACAACAAAACAAGTCACTGAAGACGAGTACAAAAGGTTTGTAGATTATGTTTATGATAACTACGAGGAATGGTACGAGCATAAAGTTTGTTATGAAGTTTCTAAAACTAATGGCAACTACTTCGTGACATTGTATGGTAATGAGATTGTCACTTTCAATGACATCTTTTAATTGACATGGTAGCCCTCAACAAAACCTTCCTAACCATGTTGATATGTCTTGCAAAAAGACAAGCGAGTTTGAGGTCTCGGAAAAAACCTCACAGAATTTAACACTTGTGCCGGCATTGTTTTGTCAAGCTGGGTGAGTGAGATGGTAGTAGAAAGATTGGTATTGCAGAAGAACGTAGGAGAAAAAGCCACCTACACTTCTACTGCCATCGCCTAATTTAAAGAGGGAATATGAAAAAACAAAAACAACAAATAGATTACGGCATGTATGCAGAAGATATTAATGGTGTTCTATATTACAATGCTCCAGATTATCAGTTTGCATTGACTGATGAAAAGTATCACAACTATGCAACTCTAGTTGTTAATGCCAAGCACATAAAAATAATTAAAAATAATACTGAGTTATCCACTAAAGATTTAAAAGAACACATCATCAATGAGTGGTTTGCCGAAGAGAACGAAATGACTAGACAAAAAAATAATGCAAAGAGAAAAGAAAAAAGACTTGCAATTTAAATCTACTTGTGGTATAATGTGCAAAGTAATTAAAATAATTTATATATAAAGGAGTAAAACTATGTATGAATATGTAGAAGGCGAGGCGATGTATCCACACATCACTACACCTAACACGAGGTTTCAACCTCACAAGTATGTCATTACAGTTTTAACTGATGACAGCACTGCTTCTGATTTAGAAGCGAAAGGTATCTCTCAAGTTAGAGATAGAAGTGGGCAACCTAAGTTTGATAAACCTGCTTTTTCTTTTAGTAGAAAAGTAGAAGTTGCAGGTCGTATCAATGAAGCACCAAAGCTCATTGATAATGACGGCAACCCTATGGATGTTGCAGTTGGTAATGGCTCTAAAGTTAAGGTTAAAATTAAACCTTACAAGAATGACTATGGAACTTTTGCTGAATTAATTGCAGTTAAAGTTGTAGAGTTAGTCGAGTACGCTGAACAATCAGCAGACAACGAGGAGTTTTAATATGATTATAAGTGTTAAAAAAGATGATGGAGATATTTCATATGATGTTAATAATATTTCTGACCAAGCTAAACAAGGCGAAGCCAGAGTTATTATTACGAAAGTAGGAACTCTTGAAACTATGTTGGAAGCAATTAACTTTGCAAGTGCTACACATAGAGCTAATCTTGAAAAGCTTTTAGAAGGCTGTGAAGAAGCTCTTATAAAGAGTGCTCCAACTGAGGAAGTATCTGAAACTAAAATTATAACTGAAGATACTAAAGATAAATAATAATTAGTGAGGGCTAATATGACAAGCACTTGGGATAAGGTGCATCAACCGTGTCCTATTTGTAATAGTAGCGATGCAGTTGGTGTTAATGAAGATGGGTCAGCTAAATGTTTTAGTTGCGATACCTTCATGCCTAACTATAAAGAAAGTTGCGAAGGAAAAAATATGGAAGTAAAACAAGATAATACATTTAAACAACCTGATGATTTATCAGTCGGTGCTTTTTCAGCATTGACCGATAGAAAAATATCACAAGCTACTGCTCAGAAGTATGGAGTAAAAGTTGTCCATGACTTACAAGGCAAGGTAGTAAAGCACATGTATCCATTTTATAATGGACATGAGTTAGCTTCAACCAAAGAAAGAAACGTACCTAATAAACAATTCTTTTGGAATGGTTCGCTAGATGATACTGGTTTGTTTGGACAACAACTTTTCAAGAGTGGCAAGTATGTAACTTTAACCGAAGGCGAGTGTGATGCTATGGCTGCCTATGAATTATTAGGTAGTAAGTGGGCAGTTGTCTCTATTAAACGAGGTGCAGCAGGTGCGGTTCGTGATGTTAAAGATAGTCTTGAATTTCTTGAAGGATTTGAAAATGTTATCATTGCATTTGATAATGATAAAGCAGGTAAGGAAGCAGCTAGAAAAGTTGCAAGGTTATTTAAACCAAGCAAAGCTAAAATACTTTCTCTACCTAACGGCTACAAAGACCCTAATGATATGCTCCGAAACAACAAGCACAAAGAGTTTGTTGAAGCATGGTGGTCAGCTAAAACCTATACACCTTCTGGTGTCTTAAATGTTTCTGAACAAAGAGACAAGTACCACACTAGAGAAAAGAAAAACAGTGTACCTTATCCATGGCAAGGATTGAATGACAAGTTGTATGGACTACGACAAGGAGAACTGGTAACGCTTACTGGTGGAACTGGTCTTGGTAAGTCTTCTGTAACAAGAGAGTTAGAACACTGGCTCATCAAAAGCACCAAAGATAATGTCGGTGTGATTGCTCTTGAAGAAGATTGGCGAAGAACTATTGATGGTATTATATCTATCGAAGCTAATGCTAGATTATATATAGACCAAGAACGAGAAAAGTTTACACCAGAACAACTTGATAAATTCTTTGATGTCTTGTATGATGGCGAGAACAAGAACAGAGTTTGGGTTCATGCTCACTTTGGCACGAATGATATTGATGAGATATTTTCTAAACTTAGATTTATGATTATCGGTTGTGAATGTAAATGGGTTGTAGTTGACCACTTACACATGTTAGTGAGTGCAGTATCAGAGGGCGATGAACGTAGAGCCATTGATAATATTATGACTAGACTTAGAAGTATCGTTGAAGAAACTGGTGCAGGTATAATCTTAGTATCACACTTGAGAAGAGTTGATGGTAACAAAGGACATGAGAACGGTATCGAAGTAAACCTATCTCACTTGAGAGGTTCACAGAGTATTGCTCAACTATCTGATTGTGTCTTAGCATTAGAGAGAAACCAACAGTCTGATGATGGTGATGAGTCTCGTACTACAAAAGTCCGTGTTCTTAAATCAAGATACACTGGCGATGTTGGCATGGCAACACACTTGCTATATGATTCTAAAAGTGGTAGACTATCAGAGGTAGATATATCTGACATTCAAGTTGATGAAGATGAACACGGATTTTAATTATGGATTTAGTATTTGACATAGAGACAGACGATTTAAAAGCCACTAAGGTTTGGTGTATCGTTGCTCAAGATGTAGACACAAATGAAATATTTAAGTTTCCACCTAGCAAACTTGATGATGGTGTAAAACTTTTACAATCAGCAGATAGATTGATTGGACATAATATTGTTGGCTTTGATATACCGATGATTAAAAAGTTTTTTGATGTAGACTTAGCTAGTAAAGAACTTCTTGATACTTTAGTTTTATCAAGACTATTTAATCCTACTCGTGAAGGTGGACATTCACTAGAAAAGTGGGGATATAAATTAGGATTTAAAAAGATTGAGTTTGAAGATTATCAAAACTATTCAGCAGACATGTTAAACTATTGTGTTCGTGATGTTCAACTTAATACTTTAGTTTACAAAGAACTTAAAAAAGAAGCTAGAGGTTTTTCTAAAGACTCAGTTTGTTTAGAACATTCTGTTTCTGATATAATGAAACAACAAGAAGTAAATGGATTTAAGTTTGATGAGAGAAGTGCTAATCTATTATTAGCAGAGCTACGAGAACAAATGCAATCTATTGAAGATGAAGTACATAAAACATTTCAACCTCGTCTTGTTGATGATAAGTTAGTTAAGCCTTACATTAAAAAGGATGGAACTCTATCTAAAAGAGGACTTACTGATGATGAGTATCAAAGATGTTTAGATAGTTCTGACTATCGACCATTTATGAGACAAACTTTACAAGAGTTTAATCTTGGTAGTCGTAAACAGATTGGTGAATACCTAACAGACTTTGGTTGGAAGCCAGAAAGATTTACACCTACCGGTCAGCCTATTGTAGATGAGAAAACTTTATCACAGATAACTCACATTCACGAGGCTAATCTTATAGCTAGATTTTTATTACTACAAAAGAGAATTGCACAGATAGAGTCTTGGTTAGAAGCATTACAAGATGACGGTAGAGTTCACGGCTTTGTTATTCCTAACGGTACTATTACTGGTAGAATGACACATAGAAATCCTAACATGGCACAAGTTCCAAGTATCAATAGCGAATACGGTAAGGAGTGTCGTGCTTGTTGGATTGTTGACGAAGGAAATAAATTAGTTGGTATTGATGCTAGTGGTCTTGAGATAAGAATGTTAGCACATTACATGGATGATAAGGAGTTTATAAATGAAATCATTAACGGAGACATACACACCTCTAATCAAAAACTTGCAGGACTTGAATCAAGAGATAAGGCAAAAACTTTCATCTATGCCCTCATGTACGGAGCAGGAGACGAAAAACTTGGCAAGGTGGTTGGTGGAAATACAACAGATGGTAAAAGAGCTAGACAGTATTTCTTTGATAATAAACCAGAATTTAAATCTCTTAGAGATAGAGTGCAAAGAGCAGCAGCTAAGAAGTACCTCAAGGGTATAGACGGTAGAAAGCTTTACATTAGAAATAATCATGCTGCTCTAAATACTTTATTACAAGGAGCAGGTGCTATCGTTATGAAGAAAGCATTATCTTTATTAGATAACAAACTAAAATTAAATACTATTGACTATAAGTTTGTTGCGAATATACATGACGAATGGCAAGTTGAAGTGAGGGAATCTCAAGCAGACTTTGTAGGACTTCGTGCAGTCGAAGCTATAATAGAAGCAGGAGAATATTTTAATCTTCGCTGTCCTTTAGATGGCGAATACAAAGTAGGAGACAACTGGAGTGAAACACATTAAACCAAATGATAGTAGTAGAAAAGGAGACATGGCAGAGTTCTATGCAGTTACTTGGCTATGGGATAACGGGTATGAAGTTTTTAAAAATTGTGGCTGTACTGGTCCAGTAGATTTAATAGCTAGAGACAAAGANGGNAACATNAGTTTAATAGATGTTAAATGTGCTCAACCTCAACTACATAAAAAAACAGGTAATAACGTTACTAAATGTAATAGTAGAAGTAAAGAACAAATAGATATGGGAGTTAAAATATTACAGTTCAATGCTAAGACTAGAAAATTAAGATTTATTAATCATACAAAATGAAAAACTTAGATAACTTAGTAGAGGATATTTATTCTAAACTTTCTGTTTTAGGAGACGGTAAGCCATTAGATGTAAGTGAAAAAGATATAGATGCTTTAGGAGAAAGTATAAAAGAAGTATTACATCACTGGGCTAACCCATCACCAAGAAGTTCAGACATGTTAAGAATGTCTAACATAGGTAAACCAACTAGACAGTTATGGTATGATATAAAATCAGAAAATGAATCTACTGAGTCTTTACCTGCTCCAGTCTTTATTAAATTTTTATACGGTCATATCTTAGAAGAAGTGTTATTATTTTTAGTAAAACTTTCTGGACATAAAGTAGGTAATCAACAAAAAGAAGTATCGGTATCTGGTATAAAAGGACATATGGATTGTACTATAGATGGAGAAGTAGTNGATATAAAGACTGCTTCTGGTTTTGCTTTTAGAAAATTTAAAGATGGTACATTAGCAGAACAAGATACTTTTGGCTATCTTCCACAACTTGCAGGTTACGAAGAAGCTGAAGGTACAAAGAAGGGTGGCTTCTTAGCTATCAATAAAGAGACCGGAGAGTTAGCTTTGTTTAGACCTTCTGAGTTTGATAAACCTAATATTAAAAAGAAGATAAGAGATGTTAAGAAAGCAATCAAACTTGACAAGCCACCTCAAAGATGTTATAATCCAGAACCAGAAGGTAGCTCTGGTAATATGAAACTTCCTAAAGAATGTGTATATTGCAGACATAAGTTTGAATGTCATTCAGATGCTAATGATGGATTAGGTTTAAGAGTATTTAAATATTCAAGAGGGTACAGTTACTTAACACAAACACCAAAACCACCAAAGGTTTTAGAGGTTACAAATGAATGGCAAAAAAGCAAAAAGACTTCGTAAACATGCAACTCAGTTGTTAATTAGATGGATTAGGTCTATGACTCCTGATGGAGAAGATGCGACCAAGATTACTGCAAAAAATTTACATGAGTTTTTACCAGAAGATACTCACATATTCGCTAATAATAAATACATGGTTAGTGCTTATACTCTTAGATGGTTTTACAAAAAAGTAAAAAAAAATCCAAACGCTACACTAGAGGAAATATTAAATGAGCAAAGCTAAAACAATTAATGATATAATAATACAACAAGAAAGAAATATAGAACTAGAAAAAGAAAGAGATATGGTGAACAACCCTATGCATTATAATGCAGGAAACATAGAATGTATAGACTCTATCGAAGCTATGTTAACTAAAGAAGAATTTATTGGCTATCTTCGTGGTAACTCTCATAAGTATCGTTGGAGATTTAGATANAAAAATGGTATTGAAGATTTAAAAAAAGCTGAATGGTACGAAAACAAACTACTAAAAGTTTTAGAGGAGAAGTAAATGGTAGAAGATAAAGTAGGACAAAAGCCTTACTTAGGTATTGAAATAAATTACGATAAAGAAAAAAAGCTAGACAAGTTTAGTTTAGATACATTAAAAGATAGATATTTCTGGGAGGAAGAAACACATGCACAAGAAGCTTTCGCAAGGGCTGCAGTATTTGCTGCCACGTATAAGGGTACAACAGATTATGAAATGGCTCAAAGACTTTATAACTACAGTTCCGATTGTTGGTTCATGTTTAGCACTCCTATACTTAGTAACGGGGGTACAACTCGTGGGCTTCCTATTAGCTGTTTCCTCAATTATGTACCTGA
>FUFK010015559.1_pt1 | contig 12280 bp, 9 predicted proteins | sample 1021851 | NCBI WGS metagenome assembly FUFK01 (sample SAMEA51879418, study PRJEB19060) | metagenome
TGTTTACACTGCAATTTTAGCCATTGGCGCTATTCCTTGTCTCACCTTCGCTTTTGCGCAAGATTACAACACGTTAGCGCTATCACGCTTTTTATTGGGTTTCGTTGGTGCAGGGTTTGTGGTTGGCATTCGTCTCATGAGTGACTGGTTCCCTGCCAATGAGCTGGGTACAGCTGAAGGTATCTATGGGGGCTGGGGAAATTTCGGCTCTGCCGCCGCGGCACTGCTACTACCGACAGTCGCTATTGCGGCCGCTGCCATCTTTGGCGGTGAGGAAGGTTGGCGTTATGCAACGGCTACTTCAGGGGTGGTTATGCTGCTCTATAGCGTGATTTTTTACAAGATGGTACGTGATACCCCTAAGGGTGCTACGTATTTCAAACCTAAAAAATCGGGTGCCATGATGGTGACTTCATCAGGTGACTTCTGGCTCATGATGGTATTTAAACTGCCAATGTATTTGGCATTGGGCTTATTAGCGTGGAAATTATCACCAGCTGGTGTGAGTTTGCTGAATCAGGCAAGTGTCAACATCGTCTATATTGCGTTGGTGGTGTTATACGTTTATGAATTTATCAGTAGTTATCGTTTTAATAAGGAAGTATTTACCACGCCTGTGCCAAAAGCTCACCGATATGACTTTAAGCAAGTCGGTATTTTGAATATTTTATACTTTGCGACTTTTGGCTCAGAGTTGGCTGTGGTCTCTATGCTGCCACTCTTCTATCAAGAAACCTTTAACTTATCGATTGTCATGGCAGGTGTCTTGGCATCAAGCTACGCCTTTATGAATCTGATGTCACGTCCAGGCGGCGGCTGGTTGAGTGATAAATTCGGTCGCAAAATCACGCTGTTGATTCTTACCGCAGGTTTGGCTATTGGTTATCTGTTGATGGGTGTCGTTGACTCTTCATGGCCGATCGCACTTGCGCTGTTGATTACCATGTTCTGCTCTTTCTTTGTACAGGCGGGTGAGGGAGCAGTGTTTGCTGTGATTCCTTTGATTAAACGTAGTATGACCGGGCAGTTTGCAGGGATGACAGGCGCCTACGGTAACGTCGGGTCAGTGGTCTATCTAACTGTACTGAGTCTGGTATCGTATCAGGTGTTTTTCTTTGTGATTGCTGCAACGGCTGTGATTGGCTTCTTGGCGCTGTTTTTATTAAAAGAGCCTGAAGGCGTTATTATTGAAGAGATGCCAGATGGCAGCTTTGCTCAAATACAAGTGAGCTAAATTATGTATGAGAGCGTCAAACAAGCGCCTAAAGGGACAGGTCAAGTAAGCAGTCATAATGCGGACGTTGCATTGTGGCTGCCTGATTTTTGTACGATGGCAGGACGCAAAGCTGATAATCAAGATAGCCTACTCATAACGACCTGCCTACCTTATGGGTTCCCATCGTTATCATCCTTTTCATCATCGTCAGCGCATAGTGGCGATCATCCCTCTTTTACAGCGCCTTTATTGGTGCTGATGGCTGATGGAGTTAGTGCTTGCCAGTTTCCCAAACAAGCCAGTCAGTCAGTGATAAACACAGTGACACACTATATCACCTCAAAACTTGCAGAGATGGTACAGACAGATAGGGTGCAAGCAAATGAGATATCAAGCGAATCTCAAGAGCAATCGCCAAATCCACTACACCGCTTTGATGACGATCAAGTTGCCATCGTGATTAAGGAGGCGGTGCACCAAGCCAATGATGCGCTTTATTTCCCGCAAGCGTATGAGCGCCTGCCAGCTTTATTATCGACTTTATCAGGATTGCTATGCATAGGTGACCGTATTCATCTGTTCCATACAGGCGACTCTCGTATCTATCGTATCGGCATAGACAGTATGGTGCTATTGACCAAAGACCATCATATTCACCACGGACGGGATAAAGGGGCGTTGTCTGCTGCTATCGGTGCTGATACCCGAGTTGAGCTGCAACAGTCGGTGTTTACCTTGCATCAAAACGAGTGTTTGGCGCTCATGACTGACGGGGTTTATGAGTCTATCGCGCCAGCAGAGTTACAGTTTGAGCTGTGTGCTGCGGTACAGGTTATGCACCAATCAGTGGGATGTCCCAATCAAATCATCGACCATCTTCAGATAAGCCAGCGTTTGTGTGAGCACGCCTTTAGCGAGGGCAGTTACGATAATCTCAGTGTGATCATGCTGGGTATGAACGATGTAATCACAAAGAGTAAAACGCACCCAGAAACCGACAACGGCATTGCGCTTGATCAGGGTGTGGATAGCGACAGTAGTCACGCTCAGGATATCAATCACTATCGCTTACCAACGGGCTTGGCAGTAGGGGCACAGATTGATAGTTTTGTGGTCAAAAAAATCATCGCGCGTACGGCTCGCAGTGAGGTGTATTTAGTAGAGGATAACGATCAGCATGCATTTGTTTTGAAATCGCCAAGTCTCAATGTCATTGCTGATGGGCATTATCTACGTGAGTTTTTAAAGGAACGTAAAATCGGTTTGAGCCTGTCCAAGCACAAACGTATTGGAGAGCCCGCTTACAATCAAGTGAACCCCAATAGCGTATCCTCCCATGATTCGCTTTTAACCAGTGATGTCTCTAAAAAACTGAATGCTACTTTCAATGCGTCTAATGCATCGGGGCTTTTGCGCTACTACCCAGTGCCTGCCAGTAGCACTTATTTATATCATTTAACGGAATATATCGAAGGGGAGAGCCTACGAGTTTTTATGGATCGTCAAGCCCCTTGTGATATTTGGCAAACTTACGATTTACTCACTAAGATCGGCATGGCGGTCCGTGTGATGCATCGAAACTACCTACTGCATCAAGATATCAAGCCTGAAAATATATTATTAACTCAATCAGGTGCGGTCAAGTTAATCGACTTTGGCTCTGCTAGCTCCTCCATACTAAAAGACAGTACGCGTCCTCCTAATGGTGATTTGCACTACGCTGCACCAGAATACTACACCGATGCCCCAAAAGGCGTGCATTCTGATTTGTTTTCCATTGCCGTGATTGGTTATGAGTTACTTACAGGTGAGCTACCATTTAGCTCGCAAGAGTTGATGAACCCATCCGCCTCACTGATCGTACCTGCCGAGCGCCTGCGTCAAAACCGAGTGCCCGCTACCAGCCAGCAAGCGTTGATGCGTGCACTACACTCTAGTACGCAGGCAAGGTATCAAGCGATTGGCGAGTTCTTACAAGACTTTAATCCTGATAATAGTAACGATACCAGAGACCCTGAACCGCTGATCATACGTCATCCCTTATTGGTTTGGCACAGCATTTGCTTTATTCAATTTGTCATTATCATATCGTTGCTGATTTATTTTTCATAAAACCTTGTTAAACGTAAATAGTACGACAAGCCATTTTACTCAACGCTGCGTGTTGCGGCTAAGGAATGATTTTCCTATGTCACTTGATTCACCAGAACCAACCCATACTGCTTTCTCTACCAATGCTTCTTCTTCTAGACGTCAGACTACTGCGGGCATCGTTATTATAGGCGCTGGGATGGCAGGCAGTCGTTTTGCCATTGAGCTGGCACGTGCCCAGCAGCAAAGCAGCCAAGAAAAAGGCGCAGCTCATTTACCCATCACGCTGATTAGCAAAGAACCGCAAGTGGGCTACAACCGTATCATGCTGTCACCCGTACTCTCAGGAGAGTCGGTTTTTGAAGAGACATATTTATACGAGCTAGCAGAATATGAGCAATTGGGTATCACGGTATTGGCTGGCACGTCGGTAGATGCAATCGAAACCAATAAGCGGCGTGTCAAATTGAGTGATGGACAAACCCTGGATTATACCGAGCTGGTTTTGGCTACTGGCTCACAAGCTCGCGTCATCCCTTTTGCCAATCATGATGCTAAGGGGGTTCATGTATTTCGAGAGATTGCTGATGTGCAGGTATTGACGGAGTACGCGCGCCAAGCAAAAAAGGGTCTTGTCATTGGTGGCGGGGTGCTGGGTCTGGAAGCCGCTTGTGCTTTGGCGTCTCAAGGGGCAGATATGACAGTGGTTCATGTCGATAGTCATGTTCTCAACCAACAGCTTGATATGCCCGCCGCTCATCTGCTACAAGCAGAGCTCTTCAGTCGAAGTGTCAAGCTGGAGGTGTTAGCCAACACAGAATGTATTACGGTCAATGATCAACACGAGGTTAATGGTCTGTTGTTAAAGGATGGCCGCACACTGCCAGCAGACTTTATTGTCATGGCCGTTGGTGTCATCCCCAATACGACACTGGCCCAGCAAAGCGGTCTTGAGGTTAACCGAGGTATCCTTGTAGATAACTTTATGCATACGAGCTGTTCTCATGTCTATGCGATCGGTGAATGTGTCGAGCTGGACGGGGAGCTATTCGGGATGGTGGCTCCTGTCAATCAACAGGTCGATACCTTGGTGTCTGTCTTAAAAGCGCCATACATCTCAAGTCGTAAGACAGCCAATAGTGACTCACGAATAACCGAATACAAAAACCACTGGCGTCCCTTTATCAGCAAGCCTTTATCTTTAAAATTAAAAGTATCTGGCATCGCCGCTTTTTCAGCAGGTCAGATTGCTTTTGATGATAGTGAAATGGCACAGATAGAGCGCGTGGTTTATCAGCAAACGAGCCTCGATCATTATCTTTGTCTCTACATTAAAGAAAGCAAACTTATTGGCACGGTACTATACGGTGATGTGAGTGAAAGCGGGTTTTATAGTCAGCTGATCACTGATGGCAGTGACATATCCTCGATAAAAGAAGACCTTATCTTTGGCGAAGCCTATTGCGATGTAGAGAAAATAGAAGCAGCTGAGCCCGAATCTGCCGTGCCAAGTGACGCACACCTAATAGGAGAGGCCTCATGAGCAGCACCATCTTAAATGACGATCAAGCCCTCAGTGTCGTACCGTCCTCTCGCATTACAACTTACACTGAGGATTTGATCAGTCCTATTCGTACCACTTGTCCTTACTGCGGCGTAGGCTGCGGCGTACTAGCAAACATCGATGAGGCAGGTGTAGTCAGCGTGACAGGCGATCCTGAGCATCCAGCAAACTTCGGCAAACTCTGCTCAAAAGGCAGTGCATTGGCACAAACATTGGGCACTGAACGCAGGTTGACTCAGCCTTATTATCAAAACAAACAGCGAACAATAGCAAAAGGACAACCGACAGATACGCAGCCTGTCGAGTGGGAGGCAGTATTGGATGATATTGCCAGTCGTTTGAATAACACTATCGTGACACACGGGCGTGACAGCGTAATGTTTTATGTGTCAGGGCAGCTGCTTACTGAGGATTACTACGTTGCCAATAAGTTTATTAAAGGCTTTATTGGTAATAATAATATCGATTCCAATTCGCGTCTTTGTATGTCCTCAGCGGCTGCAGGGCATAAGCGTGCTTTTGGTGCAGACTTAGTGCCTAGTAATTATGAAGATTTAGAGTCTTGTGATTTATTGGTGCTGGTGGGCTCCAATATGGCGTGGTGTCATCCTATCTTATTCGGACGGTTTTTAGCCGCCAAAAAGCGTGATCCTAATAAAAAACTAATCGTGATTGATCCGCGTCGTACTGATTCTTGTGAATTTGCTGATTTGCATTTACCCATCGCTGTTGGCACGGATACGCACTTATATAACGGACTGCTGCATTATCTTGAGCAAGAAGGCTGTGGTGATAAAGACTATCTTAAGCAGTGTCATGATGTTAAGCCCGCCTTAGAGGCCGCAAAAACATGGACGATTGATAAAGTGGCGACGGCATGTGGTATCAGTGCGGATCTGGTACAGGAGTTTTATGCGCTGGTTGCTGCAAATGATAAAACCGTCACGGCATTTAGCATGGGTGTCAACCAGTCTGCAAGTGGTACCGACAAGGTCAATGCCATTATCAATACTCACTTGTATACTGGGCGAGTGGGCCGAGTAGGTGCAAGTCCGTTTTCACTCACCGGTCAGCCAAATGCGATGGGAGGGCGTGAAGTGGGTGCATTAGCTAACCTGCTTGCCGCGCATCTAGACCTAGACAACGAGCAGCATCGTCATTTGGTGGCTGATTTTTGGCAAGCGCCGCAACCGCTTGCCGCAGAAGTTGGGGTAAAAGCTTGCGATGCTGCTGATGCCATACTAGATGGCCGTATCAAAGCCATCTGGATTATGGCGACCAANCCTGTCGTCAGCTTGCCTGAGGCTGATAAGTTTCGCCGCGCATTGGCTACCTGTGATTTGGTGATTGTATCTGACTGCTCCGTCGACAGCGATACGGTTAAGTGTGCAGATATTGTTTTGCCTGCACAGGGTTGGGGGGAGAAATCAGGCACANTGACCAATTCGGAGCGCCGCATCTCGCGCCAGCGGGCNTTNATGCCTGCACTCGGACAAGCAAAGCCTGACTGGTGGATACTATCGCAAGTCGCTAAACGCATGGGTTTGGCAGGGTTTGATTATCAGCATCCTAGGGATATATTTAATGAGCATATCGCCCTAACTGCTTATAGAAATGATGCCAGCCAAGATATATCAGCGAGCAATCAACCGCGCTATCTTAATTTAGCAAAAGATCTTTCGCCAATGGTAGTAGGGGCGATAGCATCGATAGAGGAAAGCCCAAACCATCTTAAGCAGCAAAATAAAAACGTATTCTCTTTCAGTCACGACGCATATGATGTCATGACACCGTTTCAGTGGGGCGGCGCACGTATTACACCGATCAAAACACGTTTCATTGCCATTACGCCTCCCAGTCACGCGAGTATACCCAACAGGCATCCGCGACGATTAAGATCAAAAAGCGCTGATAGTAAAAAAAATAACAGCAGTCATACGTTTCATCAAGATAGCTCAGGAGCATTAAATCTACGGCTGATTACAGGTAGGCTTCGCGATCAATGGCATACGATGACGCGCACAGGACTTGCACCGCAGCTCAACCAACACGAGTCTGTACCAACACTCACCGTACATCCAAATGATGCCAAGCAGCTCGGTGTTGACCAAGGCGATTATGTACAGCTACGTCCCTGCTATGAGAAAAGCTATGAGAAAAACTATGAGAAAAACTTATCAATACANAGCCAGCCGCAGCGCATGGTTGCCAGCAATACAACTACAGACAGTCAGGTGCTCGCACAGGTTGGCATCAGCGACAGTATGAGCGTAGGCGATGCCTTTATGCCGATGCATTGGAGCAACGCCTTNGCTCGTTTTGCTCGCGTAGGTACGCTGATCCCAACGGTCGTTGATCCGCATTCAGGACAGCCTGAATTAAAAAATTCTGCAATCAGNGTGATGCCTGTNCCGATGAAAACTTATGGCAAGATTTTGGTGCATCCTGATCTACAAGACACCATGATAGTGCATCTGCGTAAGACTTTATTGGATTTTGAGAAAGAGCCTGAGGATCAAGGAGTGCTGATATCTTCTTCTGATACAAATACAACTTCTGAAAGATCAAACTCATTACCCGCATTGACATGGAGTTTAAGTCGTCAAACCAATAGCGTCTTGATTACTTTAGCCAGTCCTATAGACAAAGTCGTCAGTAAACTGCTTGACCCTGAGTACTGGCAAAATTTTATCAATGCCTATCAAGCATCTCTCACCGATAAANCGATCAATAGTGCCTTTACTTGCAGCAAGCAAGCAAAGCAGCTTCGCTTCGTCTCGACGCAGGTAGAAGCAAATAATAAAGCGATAGATCGGGCATCGATTAGTACGTCAAAGTCTGACATACCANGCGATCAGCTACTGCTCAGCATTTGTTTTGCGCCGCAAGTGGCGCAGCTACCCAGTATGCATTGGCTTAACAATTGCTTTGCCAGTACTGATGCGATACCAGAGAATCAACGCTATAAGTGGTTGCTGGCAGGTCGTCCAGCGACAGGGTATGTTGATCCAGGTGCATTAGTATGTTCATGTATGGCTGTTGGAGAGAATNTTATTATCGAAACAATTACCAAGCAGCAGTGTATGAGTGCCCACGCGGTTGGANAGGCATGCCGAGCAGGGACTAACTGCGGTTCATGTGTGAGTCAAATTAATGCCTTGATCGATAGGTATGCGTCTTAAGTAGTGCTTGTTGCAAAGTTTGATCGTTAATATGGCATAGGGCTTGCAGCGTATTTTATATGCTCTTCTTTTCTTAGGTATGCCATTGTTAGGTGCAGAGTTGCGCGTTATTAACAGTGTTATTAGGAGTTATTACCATGACTGATTCATCTACCTTCATTGCCGCATTAACTTCACANAATTTACCCAATATAAATTGTCATATNAGNGTGAGCGATGAGCCATNAGGTATAGAAAAAAATGTGAAAACGGGCACGGTACATTTGGTTGGTGCAGGTTCTGGCGATCCTGAGCTACTCACGTTAAAAGCATTACGAGTAATGCAAAAAGCAGAGGTCGTACTCTATGATAGTTTGGTTTCAGAGGATATCTTAGATATGTGTGCGCTGACGGCAGAGAAGATATTTGTCGGTAAGCGCCGTGCCAATCACGCNCTACCACAAGAAGGTATCAATGAGCTACTGGTCAAANANGCGNTAGCNGGNAAAACGGTCGTTAGGCTCAAAGGNGGCGACCCCTTTATATTTGGACGCGGCGGAGAGGAGCTGCAAGAAGTGGTGCGTCATGGTATTCATTTTGAATCTATTCCTGGTATCACTGCTGCTAGTGCGGCCGCAAGTAGAGCAGGTATTCCCTTGACACACCGTGATCATGCGCAAGCCGTAAAATTTGTGACCGCTTGCAAAAAGTTGGGCGCACCTAATAATGACTACGATGAACTCTTAGACAGTACGCAAACGGTTGTCTTTTATATGGGGTTGAATCGACTAGATGAGATGACTCAAGGGCTAATTGCCGCAGGGCGCGACAGTAATACACCTTTTGCTGTGATTAGTCATGCCAGTTTGCCAACGCAGCAGCTNCTNATCGGTACGCTTGGTAATATCGCGGAGCAGCAAGCTGAGGCAAAACTGCCAACACCTGCACTATTGATTATGGGTGAGGTGGTTGCTTTATATCATGAGTTTGCAAGCTACAACCTTGGTGCGTTAGGCAAAAGTACCTTTATTGACGTTCAAAACGTTGTTAGCAGTCATGATTTAGTCAGTAATTTGGAGGTTGTCACGTAGGATAGAAGCATACTAGTGCCAAGCGATAATAGTGCTTAGCACTTTTATAGTATGTCAGCGCAAACACTTAAACTGAACCGCCCCGGTATTGTCGGAGACTTAACATTCTGAGAGAATACGACAATGAAAAGACAAACCTACACTCCTGAGATTAAAGAACGCGCCGTCCGTATGCTGATCGAAGCAGCAAACGACTATCCCTCCACATGGGCAGCCATTCAAGCCATTGCCCCTAANATTGGCTGCACGCCTGAAACCCTGCGCTCATGGCACAAGAAGCATATAGATCAAACTATCCCTGCATCGGTACAAGCTCAAAGCCAAGAGCAACGTATTAAAGATCTTGAACGTGAGAACAGAGAGCTCAAGCAAGCCAATGAGATTATACGTAAGGCTGCTGGTCTTGAAGCCCAGGCGGAGAAGGGCCGTCCACCGAAATAATGGTCACATTTATCGATGATCACAAGCAGAAATACGGGATCGAGCCAATCTGTAGAGTACTACCGATTGCCCCATCAACCTACTACCGTACTAAAGACTTGGAGAGTTACCCTGAAAAGCGCTCGTTGCGTCAGCAGCATGACGATTATTATATCAACGAGATTAAACGCATCTGGCAGGACAGTAAATGCCGTTACGGTGTTCGTAAAGTCTGGCAGCAGATGAAGGCAGATGGTATTCATGTGGCTCGTTGTACGGTAGAGCGTTTAATGAAGCAGTATGGTATGCAAGGCATCTGGCGCGGTAAGGGCAAGATCACCACCAATAGCCGTGATGACCAAAAATGCGCTGATGACCTGATTAATCGTAATTTTAATGCACGTCAACCCAATCAGCTATGGGTAGCTGACTTCACCTATATAAAAACAACTAGCGGCTGGGTATATACCGCTTTTATTATTGACGTGTTTGNCCGTAGCTATTGTCGGTTGGAAAGTATCNAATCGCATGAACACGGATATGGTTATGGCTGCGCTNAATCAAGCGATAGCAGATAGGAATAATCCCAAAGATGTGATTCATCACAGTGATCGAGGGGTTCAGTACTTATCCATTCGCTATACTGACAAAATGTGTGACTCTGGTATCATCGCTTCTGTCGGCACGACTGGTGATTCATACGATAATGCACTGGCTGAAACGGTCAATGGACTCTATAAATATGAGGTAATTGACTATTTAAAGGAGAACTGGACTGGTATCAATGATGTTGAACTGGCAACCCTTGAATGGGTGGACTGGTTTAATAAAATACGACTGCATAGCACGATTGGTTATGTGTCACCCTTTGAGTTTGAAAAGCGGTATTACGATAATTTAACCCTGTCAGGCATCGCTGCCTGACTCAAGCAAATCAGCCTCCNATANAGTCGGGGCGGTTCACCTATGCGGTGAGGAAGCTCATTGCTTGACTTACTGAGCGCGAGGCAGCTTTCTAAGTCACCTATGCGGTGAGGAAGGCTCTTGATAAGTCTTAGTGCTATTGACGTTATTTCTAAGTCACCTATGCGGTGAGGAAGATCGCGTTTGCGTCGCCAAGGTCTGCCGCCGCTTTCTAAGTCACCTATGCGGTGAGGAAGCGAGGAAAATGAACCCAGCGGCAATCATCTATTTTCTAAGTCACCTATGCGGTGAGGAAGCACAGTCGTTAGGCATTGCCAATGATTATGACTTTCTAAGTCACCTATGCGGTGAGGAAGGTGACTTATAGCGTCTACATTGACCACAAGGATTTCTAAGTCACCTATGCGGTGAGGAAGGTCACCTCTATTGCCTCGACGCCATTGTTGATTTTCTAAGTCACCTATGCGGTGAGGAAGGCGGCATTGACGCGTCTGCCAAGCTTTGAGCATTTCTAAGTCACCTATGCGGTGAGGAAGCTACCTGCTGTGACACGGTAACGCGGCTTTTTTTTCTAAGTCACCTATGCGGTGAGGAAGGGCGGGTATGTGACGCTGACAGCGCTAACAATTTTCTAAGTCACCTATGCGGTGAGGAAGAGTTGCCAGGCGATGTTATGAACGCTTGCTGTTTTCTAAGTCACCTATGCGGTGAGGAAGCCATACCGTCAGAACAACACACGTAGCTGTCGTTTCTAAGTCACCTATGCGGTGAGGAAGATTTGAGGGGGGACGATGCCGCATCGAATGGATTTCTAAGTCACCTATGCGGTGAGGAAGAAACAACAAAAGAATCAGAATGCACACTTGTTTTTCTAAGTCACCTATGCGGTGAGGAAGGCAGCTCGTGATTATAAAGACGCTACTGATTTTTTCTAAGTCACCTATGCGGTGAGGAAGCATCACCAAGCTTGCGCTATGGCTTGTTATTTTTTCTAAGTCACCTATGCGGTGAGGAAGATAAGCAATCAACCCTTCCCATCTACCGTAGATTTCTAAGTCACCTATGCGGTGAGGAAGAGCCAGTAAGCGCCTTACAAAGTCATTATTATTTTCTAAGTCACCTATGCGGTGAGGAAGCTTCATGCTCAGCCATGATTGCTATATGTTTTTTTCTAAGTCACCTATGCGGTGAGGAAGATCAGATAGCCTGAAAAAGATCCAGCAGGAATTTTCTAAGTCACCTATGCGGTGAGGAAGATTGAGTGCAGCTTCTTTTGTGCAATGGCTAATTTCTAAGTCACCTATGCGGTGAGGAAGCTGTTTAAGCGCACTTGGCGCGATTGCATAGCTTTCTAAGTCACCTATGCGGTGAGGAAGTACAAGGACGCAAGCGGTGTCGAGTGTATCGATTTCTAAGTCACCTATGCGGTGAGGAAGCGGCAGCCCATACACCAATAGCCGTAACAATATTTCTAAGTCACCTATGCGGTGAGGAAGTTATCAGACATATAGCGACCGACCCAAAAATTTTTCTAAGTCACCTATGCGGTGAGGAAGGCCGATGACTGCCCTAACGGTGTGCGATATAATTTCTAAGTCACCTATGCGGTGAGGAAGCCGTCATTAATATAACTTTCAAGTATGCCGATTTTCTAAGTCACCTATGCGGTGAGGAAGACCTTAATGCTATGCGTCGAGGTGACAAGGTTTTTCTAAGTCACCTATGCGGTGAGGAAGGCAGCGGGTATGACCCCAGTTTGCAATGTAGTTTTCTAAGTCACCTATGCGGTGAGGAAGTCGCTAGGGCTAAACTG
>FUFK010116943.1_pt1 | contig 12279 bp, 14 predicted proteins | sample 1021851 | NCBI WGS metagenome assembly FUFK01 (sample SAMEA51879418, study PRJEB19060) | metagenome
GGAGTGCCTTTTTCTACCTATGAAAACTCATCTGGATTTAGTATAACAGTTACAACAACAAATAAATATACTTTTAGTTTAGGGACAACAGCGAGTATAACAGAAGAAGCAGGAGGACCTACTGTGTCTGCAGGACCAGTTACGATAACACCATGATTAAAAAAATAAAAAATTTTATTTGTAAATTAATTGGTATTAAACAATGTGCATGTCCAGCAGATGTGGATGAACACGCAGAATTATATTTAAAAACACCAGAACCAGATGTTCTAGTTTATAAACCAAAACATTGTTCAAGTCATTTAAGATTTAGAAAAAGCTGCAAAGCTTGTCAGGAGATAGTAGCATAATGGCTGGATTAAGTGCATCAGGATTAAAAACACAAATTAGAAGTTATACTGAAACAGATTCAAATGTTTTATCAGATTCTGTTTTAGAAAATATTATTTTAAATGCACAATATAGAATTTTTAGAGATGTCCCTATTGATGCTGACAGAAAACAACAGACAGGTAATTTAGTTGTTGGTCAAGAATCTATTAATGCTCCAGCAGGTGCAGTTTTTGTAAGAGGTATACAAGTATATGATTCAACATCAGCTACAACGGGTACTAATGTTTGGTTAGAGAAAAAAGATGTTACATATTTACAAGAATATGTGTCTTCAACAGCATCTGCTAAAAGAGGACAGCCAAAATATTATGCTATGTTTGGTGGTGCTACAGGAGAATCTGACACTACGTCTGGAAGAATGATGTTTGCTCCTGTTCCAGATCAAACTTACTCATTTAGGATTCATTATAATGCTGCACCAGCTTTATTAGAGAATGATGACACTAATTACATTAGTCTTAACTTTCCAAATGGGCTATTATATTGCTGTCTATCAGAGGCATATTCGTTTTTAAAAGGTCCGATAGATATGTTGACACTATACGAAAATAAGTATAAACAAGAGGTACAGAAGTTTGCTAATGAGCAAGTTGGTAGAAGACGAAGAGATGACTACACTGATGGCGCTATTCGTATTCCGGTAACTTCAGCAAACCCATAGGAGATAAATTATGGCAATAACATCGGCAATTTGCACAAGTTTTAAACAAGAAATATTAGTTGGCACACACAACTTTACGGCAACAAGTGGTGATACTTTTAAAATAGCTTTGTTTACAAGTGATGCATCTTTAGGTGCTGGTACAACAGCTTACTCAACATCAAACGAAATTACAAACTCATCTGGAACTGCTTATACTGCAGGTGGAGCGACACTAACAAGTGTTACACCAACTACTTCTGGAACAACTGCTATCTGTGATTTTTCAGATGTTAGTTATACTTCAGCATCTTTTACAGCTAATGGTGCATTAATTTATAACGACGATCAATCTGATAAAGCTGTTGCAGTTATCGCTTTCGGTGGTGACAAAACAGTATCAAGTGGAACATTCACAATTCAATTTCCAACAGCAGACGCAAGTAACGCAATCATTCGTATAGCGTAAGGAGGATCTCCTTATGGCATCAACCTGGGGTAATAATACTTGGGGATCCAACGCGTGGCAAGACGATGAAATAGTCGTATCACTTACTGCACCTGAATCAGCTTCCGCATTAGGCACACCACAATCATTTAACGTTGAGGGTTGGAGTAGACAAACTTATGGTAACTCAGGTTGGGGCGTAGAATATTCTGTCAAGCCAACAGGTCTATCTGCAACTGTTTCTTTAGGGACAGTAGTTGCTGCTCAATTTATAACAGCAGAGCTAACCGGTATTGAGTCTACAGCTAGTTTAGGAACATTAGGAATAGGATCTACTGTTGTTTTATCTAGTCAATCATCGACTGTTTCTTTAGGAGATTTAGAAGCGTTTAATGAAAGAGGTTGGGGGAGACTATCTTGGGGAGAAGCTGATTGGAATGAAGGAAGAGATGAAACTGTTTCTGTTACAGGAATAGAGGCAACTGCTAGTGTCGGTTCGCCTACTTTAGAATTTATATACCAATTAGAAATGGTAGGTGCTAATCACTCAATGACAACGAGTGTTGGCGACCCACAAGTTGATGGTGAAATAGTTGCTCCATTAACAGGTGTTTCAGCAACTTTTGCAACACCAACAATGTCTTATGTTGGAACTTTAGTTGGTTGGGGCAGAGATTCATGGGGAGATAATTCTTGGGGAGAGTCTCCTAATCAAGTTATTCCATTAGTTGGTAGAGAAGCAACTGCAAGTGTTGGTTCTCCTACATTAGAATTTGCATATGAATTATCTGGTCAACAAGCAACATCAAATGTTGGAAGTGTTAGTTTTTCTATTAGTCCAACAGTTAGTCTTGATGGACAATCATCAACAGTAAGCGTAGGATCATTAGGGGTTGCTTTTGGTGCAAGCACAGAACCTGTAAGTGGTATAGCCGCAACATCTAGTTTAGGAACTTTAGGATTAGAATTTGGTCCAAGTGAAATTACAGGAGTATCAGCAACTGCTTCTGTTGGAAGTTTAACTACAGGATCAGTAGAATTATTAGATATTACAGGAGTATCAGCAACTGCTTCTGTTGGTTCTATTGCACCTGCTGATGTTGTTGGTTTAACAGGTGTATCGGCTACTGTTTCTGTTGGCTCTATTGCACCAGCAGACATAACACAAGGTTTAGTTACAAGTCAAATTACAGCTACTTTAGGAATAATAGGAATACAAGCTTACGCAAATATTGACACAGGATCAAATACGTCGTATACAAATGTTTCGACAGGGTCTAACAGTAGTTATTCATCTGTCTCAACAGGATCAAATACGTCTTATTCTGATCAATCTACAGGATCAAATAGTTCGTATTCAGATGTTGCAACAGGATCAAATACAAGTTATAGTGACGTCGCATAGGAGATAAAATTTATGGCATCAACATATACACCTTTAGGAGTTGAACTTCAGGCAACGGGTGAAAACGCGGGTACATGGGGTACAAAAACTAATACCAATTTACAAATTATAGAACAAATTTCTGGTGGATACACAACACAATCAATAGCCGGTGGTGCTCAAACTACTGCTCTATCTGTATCTGATGGATCAACAGGAGCAACTTTATCTCACAGAATGATTGAGTTCACAGGAACAATTACAGGAAATCAAATTGTAACNATNCCAATCGATGTTCAAACATTTTATTTTTTAAGAAATTCAACTTCAGGTTCTTACACAGTTCAATTTAAATATGCATCAGGAAGTGGTGATTCATTTACTTTTGCGGCAGGGGATAAAGGTGATGCTTTAGTATTTGCAACTGCAAATGATGGAACTAATCCTGATATTGATACTTTACCAGCTGGTGATGTTACACTTACTGGAACACAGACTTTAACAAACAAAACTTTAACTTCACCAAAAATTGGCACATCTATTTTAGATACTAACGGAAATGAATTAGCTTTATTAACTGCAACAAGTTCAGCAGTAAACGAGTTTACGATAGCTAACGCAGCAACTGGTGCTGGGCCTACTCTTTCATCAACTGGTGGTGATTCAAATATTGATATTAATATAACTCCAAAAGGAACTGGAGATGTTGTTCTTGCTGGTGATACTGTAAAAGTTGGAGATTCTGGAGCAGCTGCTACATTAACTTCAAACGGAGCAGGAACACTTACAGTTACAACAGGTGGAGCAGCAGATCTTGTTTTAAGCACAAACTCTGGAACAGACTCTGGAACTATAACAATCACAGATGCGGCTAACGGAAATATATCACTTGTACCTAATGGAACAGGAGATGTCGTTCTTTCAGCAGATACAGTAACAGTTGGAGATGATGGAGCAGCCGCTGTTTTAACATCACAGGGAGCAGGGACACTTACTGTAACTACAGGTGGAGCAGCTGACCTTATTTTAAGCACAAATTCTGGAACTAACTCAGGAACTATAACAATCACAGACGCGGCAAATGGAGATATAACTCTTGCTCCTAATGGAACTGGAGTTGTAAAAGGTGTTGACGGAGGAGATAATACAGCAGCTATTAAAATCGCAGGGAAAGAAACTATATGGGTTCCAGCAGTTGCAATGTATCCAAGTGATACAGGTGGTTGTGCTGATATTGAAGGCACAGAATTAGCATCTGATATTAACAGACCATTTTTAAAAGTATTGGCTTTTGACAAAGACTCAGATGAAGCAGCACAATTTGCTGTTGCTTTTCCTAAATCTTGGAATGAAGGAACAATAACTTTCCAACCTTATTTCACTGCTAATACTACAAATACAGGAACAGCTTTATTTAAACTTAAAGGTATAGCAATATCAGATAATGACGCTATTAATCAAGATTTTGGAACAGCACAAGGGACAGCTAAAGCACATAGCGGAACAGCTTATGATTTAGATGTGGGTGCTGAATCAAGTGCAATTACTATTGCAGGATCACCTGCAGCAGGAGATCAAGTATTTTTTCAAATATTCAGAGACGTATCAGGAGATGATTTAACAGCAGATGCACTTTTATTAGGAATAAAATTACATTTCACTACTGATGCTGCTAACGACGTATAAGGATAACAAATGTTCGGATATACAGTCTTAGGATTTGGATCTGGCGAATCAGGTAAAGCACCCTACAGCGCTTCTTATTTAGTTATCGCTGGAGGTGGCGGCGGAGGATCTGTCGGAGGTGGCGGCGGAGGAGCTGGCGGATATAGAAATTCGTTTGGTTCAGAAACTTCAGGAGCCGACTCATCTACAGAAACCCCTTTAACTTTAACACCAGGTGTTCAATATACCGTAACAGTCGGTGGTGGCGGTAGTGGAGCCAGCTATAATGGAACTGCTGGTGGTGGAAGTAATTCATCTATTTCAGGAACAGGAATAACTACGGTCACTTCAAATGGTGGTGGTAGAGGTGGATCAAATCCCAATAAAAATTCAACCGTTGCTCCTACTTCCGGAGGATCTGGAGGCGGCGGAGCTAAAAACACTGGATCAAGTGGAGGATCGGGTACAGCTAATCAAGGTAGAAATGGTGGAAGTGTAAGCGGAACTTGTTCCGTAGGTGGCGCTGGAGGTGGAGGAGCCTCTGACGCTGGAGCTGGAAACTCAGGTGAAACTCCTGGAGATGGTGGAGATGGTTTATCATCTTCTATTACAGGTTCTTCAGTAGCTAGAGCTGGAGGCGGAGGAGGATCAGGTGCACATGGAGGATCAAGTGGAGGATCTGGCGGTGGCGGACCTGGCGCTAATGTTTCAAATGGTGGTGGAGGTAACCCTGGCGGCGGCGGAGGCGGCGGCGGTTTTTACAACAGCGGTTCAGGCGGCGGCGGTGGTGCAGGTCGTGTATTTTTAAGAGTACCTACAGCTAGTTATTCAGCAACAACTACAGGAAGTCCTAGTGTTAGCACATCTGGAACAGATACAATTATGGAATTTACTGGAGATGGGAGTTACACAGCATAATGGCACACTTTGCAAAATTAAATTCAAACAGTGAAGTTGTAGAAGTTCATGTAGTAAATAATGACGTTATCACTGATGCTAATGGACAAGAACAAGAACAATTAGGTATAGATTTTTTAAATAATTTACACAAAACACCAAATGATATTTGGAAACAAACTTCTTATAATACTATTGAAGGAGAACATTTATTAGGAGGAACACCCTTTAGAAAAAATTATGCAGGTATTGGTCATACTTATGATTCAGAAAGAGATGCATTTATACCACCACAACCTTATAATTCTTGGATAATAGATGAGGCAAAATGCATATATGTTGCACCAGTGGCTTATCCAACAATTCAAGAATACACCGATGAAAATGGTGATGAATATAGATATTTAATAGATTGGGAAGAAGATAATTTAAGATGGATTGCTACAGACACTTCTAGTGATGATAATCACTATTATTGGGACGCATCAGGTTTATCCTGGACATCTTATACTCCATAGTATATAAAATATTTATAAAAACAAAGAAAGTTATAATATATGATAGAAAGTTATCCAAAACAATTAACGAGAGAAGATTATTTTTCGTGTCCTATTTGGTATGCAGACCAAGAAAAATTTGTAAAAGATTTAAATAAAGCATCTGATTTTTATATAGAACAATCTAAACAAGATTTAAAACAAACTATTGATGAAAGNAATAAAAAATTTGGTGATAAAGGAGATATGGGTCATGTTTTTCATTCAAAAAGTTTAATTGATAAACCTAGTTTTAAAGAATTACAAAATTATATCGGAGCAACTTCACATAATTTATTAGAGGAAATGGGTTTTGATTTAATAAACCATAAGGTATTTATTACTGAAATGTGGGTTCAAGAATTTCCAAACAATGGTGGTGGTTATCATTCTTTACATACACATTGGAACGGTCACATGTCTGGTTTTTATTTTTTAAAGGCAAGTGAAAAAACATCAATGCCAGTTTTTGAAGATCCTAGACCTGGTAATATGATGAATCTTTTACCAGAAAAAGATAAAACAAAAGTAAGTTATGCGACCTCACAAATATACTATAAAGTAAAACCAGGAAGAATGATGTTTTTTCCTTCATACATGCCTCATCAATACACTGTTGATATGGGCTATGAGCCCTTCAGATTTATACATTGGAATTGTCAAGCAATACCCAAGGCAGTTCTAAAAAACCAATGAACAGTTTTCTAGAGCATCTAGAAGATGTTTCTTATGCTGACGAAAAAGAAAAACAAAAAGAACTTTGGGACGTCTCGGGAATTTTAAAAAATAGATTAAATGAAAAATACAAGTTTGATCTAAGACCTTTAGTTAATAATGTAAAAGCGGGTGATACAAAAACCAAGGCAGATAAGATGGTTTTTGATTTGAAAGACAAATACATAATTGTAGATATAAAAGAATTACATCAATATTTAAAACAAAATGACCTTAAAAAGGTCTATTTAGATGATTTGATATTTAAATTAGAATGGAATATAATACTACCAAAAAATTAAAATGCCTATATTATGAGGATCTATGCTACAAAAAATAGGATTTCAACCAGGAATAAATAAACAAATTTCAGAGACCGGAGCTGAAGGTCAATGGACAAATTGTGATAACGTTAGATTTAGGTATGGAACTCCTGAAAAAATAGGTGGGTGGAATCAATTAGGATCTTTAAACGAAAATGAACTCACAGGTGCTGGAAGAGGTCTTCATCATTACGTAAATAGTTTAGGTAGAAAGTATGCAATTATAGGAACAAATAGAATTTTATATGCTTTTTCTGGAGGTGTTTTTTATGACATACATCCTATAGAAACAACTACAACACTTACAAATGCTTTTACTACAACAAACGGATCTGCAACAGTTACGATAACTTTTTCTAGTGCACACAATATGAATCCTGGAGACATTATGTTAATGGATAATTTTACTGCGATCACTAATTCTAACTATAGTGCTTCTGATTTTGATGATAAAAAATTTATGGTGGTTACTACACCAACAAACACAACTTTAACAATTACCATGACTTCTAACGAATCAGGTTCTGGTGCAACGACATCTGGTGGTATTAGAATACAAAAGTATTATACTGTTGGTCCAGCTGTTCAAGCAAAAGGTTTTGGTTGGGGATTAGGGACTTGGAGTGGAGAAGATAAATCTGCTGTTACGACAACTTTAAACGGTGCAATAAATGCATCGGTGACTAGCATAACATTAACAGANGCATCACAGTTTCCAAGTTCTGGTACTAATTTTGTTATTATAGGAAGTGAAGAAATATCCTACACTGGAGTTAGTGGTAATGTATTAACTGGATGCACAAGAGGAGTGGCAGGTACAACAGCAGCATCTCACTCAGATGGTGCAACTGTTACTAACTCAACTGATTATGTAGCATGGGGTGAAGCAGCGTCTGGAGATTTAGTTATAGAACCAGGAATGTGGTCACTAGATAATTTTGGTGACAAAGCAATTTGTTTAATTCATGATGGTGCTTGTTTTGAATGGGACTCAAGTTTATCAAATGCAACATCTACAAGAGCAACAATTATATCTGGCGCACCAACTGCATCAAGACACATGCTTGTATCTACACCAGATCGTCACTTAGTTTTCTTTGGAACTGAAACAACTATTGGAACACCAAGCACTCAAGACGACATGTTCATTAGATTCTCAGACCAAGAAGATATAAATACTTATGTACCTACAGCAACCAATACAGCTGGTACACAAAGACTAGCTGACGGATCACAGATCAGAGGAGCGATTAGAGGTCGTGATGCTATTTATATTTGGACTGATACAGCATTGTTCACACAACGTTTTGTTGGTCAACCATTTACATTTGCGTTTGCACAAGTTGGAACTAACTGTGGACTGGTTGGACAGAATGCATGTGTAGAAGTTGATGGTGCTGCATACTGGATGTCTGATAATGGATTTTTTAGATACGCTGGTAAATTAGAATCATTACCTTGTTTGGTAGAGGACTTTGTATATGATGATATAAATTTAGAATCTGGTAATCAAATGATATCTGCTGGCTTAAATAATTTATTTGGAGAAGTTATATGGTTTTATCCGCAGTCAACATCCTCTGTTGTAAATAGAATGGTTGCATATAATTATTTTGATTCATCACCACAAAGACCTGTATGGAGCATTGGCTCACTTGCTAGAACCATGTGGCGTGATTCTGCTGTTTTTGGTTTACCACATGCATTAGAATATGATGCTGATACAGATACATCTTTTGATGTTATAGGAAATACTGAAGGCAGAACAAGTTACTATGAACACGAAACAGGGACAGACCAAAATAGAAACGGAACTATATCTGCAATTACAGCGAACATAGAATCTGGAGATTTTGATATAAGTCAAAGAAGAGGTATAACAGGTCAATCAACAGGTGTCGCTGATCTTAGAGGAGATGGTGAGTTTTTAATGAAGATAAGAAGATTTGTTCCCGATTTCATATCACAAACAGGAGCAGCAAGAGTTACATTACAATTAAAAAATTATTCTAATAGCACTCAATCTGGTTCTCCTCTTGGACCTTTTGATGTTACTACATCTACAACTAAAATAGATACTCGTGCTAGAGCTAGAGCAGTTTCATTAAAAATAGAAAATACATCAACTAGTCAAAACTGGAAATTAGGAACTTTTAGATTAGACATACAACCAGACGGACGAAGATAATGGCAAAGATAGTACAAGTATTAACAAGACCTGCATCGGAATATGACTTGCCAACAGCAGAGGCACAGGTTAGAGATCTTGATGCAATTGTAGAAAAATTAAATACAACGTTTCAAGAAGAATTAAAAGATGAGGTAGAAGCATTTAACTTCTTTATAAATTAATGGCAAATAGTTTTATAAATAAAAAAGCAGATTTAACGACAACTGATTTAACTACATTATACACAGTGCCTAGTTTTAAAACAGCAGTTGTAAAATCAATATTAGTCTCTGAAGATGCTGGATCTGGTGCAAATATAACTGTGACTTTAGTAGATGCTAGTTCTAATATATTTAGTCTGTTTAAAACAAAATCTATATCAAGTAATACGACCACTGAACTTTTAACTCAGCCTTTAGTCATGGAGGAAAGTGAGATATTAAAGGTGCAAGCGAGTGACGCAAACGAATTACATGTTATAGCTTCAATATTAGAAATACAGCCAAGAGAGGTAACAACATAATGATAGAGTTAAAACCAGCAAAAGTAGAAACAACGTATAGACATAAGGAAACAGGGGAACTTTTTAAGGAAAGAAAAGACTGGGAAGCTAAAGGTTATAAGAAAGAAGACATGGCTCAAGATGTAAATGTCGTGATGCCAAGTCTTGATTTATTTAGTAAAACAAAATAGAATAGTAAGATGGCCATAACTAGAGCACAACAAGCAAAACAACTATTAGCAAACGGAGGACGTATCGGTTACAGAGGTGGAGCTGATATGGGTGCCGTTGGCAAAGAAAAAGACATTGGTGGTGCTATCGGTGGTGGATCTAAAGAAAAAATAAGTGCATCAGATGCTAGAGATACTAACCTAGATAGAGCACGAGAAATTTATCAAGCAAATGAAACTTTAAAATTATTAGAAGAGGATAAAGCACAAGAACCATTTGAAACTTTAATAATTAAAGATAGCGGTATACCTGGAGCAATAGGCATGGGACTTGACGCACTTAGAGGTCCTAGACAATTTATGTTAAATAAAAATGTAGATTTTTATAGGTTTGATCCAAGAACACGAAAGGCAAGAGAAAAATATGGATTAACAGCACAAGGTTATAAAGAATATATGAGAGATAGAATGGCAGGTAATATAGATGCTGCTGGTAATCCTATTATGGGTGGAGATGACGATGATAATAATATGTTTCTTCCTGCAGATACAACAGCTACAACAACAGAAGAAGAAGTATTAAGTCCTATTCAACAAGCTATATTAGATAGAGGAACTCCCTCTGCTTTTTTAGCGGATGGCGGTATGCCAAAAGATGCACCCGTAGGTGGGATCATGGACCTTGAATCAGGAAGACAAATGTATTTCTTAGGTAAATTAGTTAAGAAAGCAACAAGAGCTGTTAAAAAGATAGTTAAGTCACCAATAGGTAAACTTGCATTATTATATGCAGGTGGAACTTATTTAGGAGGATTAAAAGGTGTAGCTGGAACTCAAAAAAGCATGGGCTTTTTACAGTCTTTAAAAACTCCTAGTAATCTTGGAAATTTACTTAATTTTGGAAAATCTTATGTTGGAGATGCTCTTGATGAAATGACCACAGCAGATAAATTTAAATTAGGAATAGGTGGTGCATTGACATTAGCACCTTTGTTATTTCAACAAGAAGAAGAGCAACCAGATTTTGCAAGTAGTGCAGGACCAGGATTACCGGCAGCTATACCTGATATAAGAAATCGATACAGAGATTATATGGCTAGAGGTTTTTTAGCTGAAGGTGGTAAAGCAGAACCAGTAGCTAAGAAGACTATGCCATTATTAGATATGGATGGTAAGGAAATGGATTTTAGAGCTGAAGGTGGATTTGTACCAATAGGTAGAATGGAAAGAGCTGATGATGTGCCTGCTAGACTATCTAAGAATGAATTCGTATTTACGGCTGACGCTGTAAGAAATGCTGGTGAGGGAGATATAGACAAAGGAGCAGAAGTCATGTATAACATGATGAAAAATCTCGAAGCCGGAGGTGAAGTATCTGAAGAATCGCAAGGCTTAAATGGCGCACGTAAAATGTTTCAAACATCACAAAGACTAGAGGAAGTATTATAATGGCTATTACAGAAACACGACAGCTGCCACCAAAATTTATAGAAGAACTAGGAACAGATTTAGCTACACAATTAGTAGCACAATCTGGTCGACCAACAGTTGCACCAGGTATAGCAGGTCTTTCACGATTACCAGGTGAGTCAACTGAAGACTTTACAAAAAGACGAGAGGCTGCAGAAGAATTTGATATTAGAAAACAAAGTATAGCAGGACTTGCACCAACAGTTGCAGGTCAAACAGGATTACAAACAGAAGCACAAAGATTAGCAACCCAAGCAGCAGGAACATCTGGTATCGCATCGTTTCAACCATTTTTAACAGCGGCACAACAAGAAGCAGGATTAGCTTCTGGATTAGGAACCTTGGCTCTTGGACAATTAGGAACTGCAGGAACAGAATTAACACAAGCAGGAACTGCTCTTGGAGGAGCACAACAAGCTTTAGGAACTGCAGGAACAACATTAGGTGGTGTGCCTTTGGGAGCACAAGCTTTTCAACAAGATGTCGGACAATTTATGTCCCCGTATCAATCACAAGTGATTGATGCGACACTCGCAGAATTTGATCGTAACAAAGCTATACAAGAACAACAGATAAGAGATCAACAAACCGCTTTGGGTGCGCTTGGCAGTGGTCGAGCGGGAGTGCAACTCTCTGAGTTTGGCACAGGGGCAGCAAGAGAACGAGCATTATTACAAGCTAATCTCTTGCAACAAGGTTTTAGTCAAGCACAACAAGCTAGACAACAAGACATCGCAAACAGGTTTGGTTTAGGTCAAGCACAAGCAGGAATAGCAGGAGCGCAAGCAGGCATGGCTGGTCAACAAGCAGGATTTGCAGGACAAAGAGGAGCACTAGCAGGAGCAACACAAGGTTTAGGTGCATTTAGATCAGGACTTGCAGGACAACAAGCAGCCCTTGGACAAGCACAAGAAGGAATTTTAGGAACTAATATAGGACGTTTAGGTTCATTGGGCGCAATAAACCA
>FUFK010041589.1_pt1 | contig 12273 bp, 36 predicted proteins | sample 1021851 | NCBI WGS metagenome assembly FUFK01 (sample SAMEA51879418, study PRJEB19060) | metagenome
TTTTGATATAAGTATCGCTTAATTATTTTATTAATAAAAAGGGGGCACTAGCCCCCTCATTATCAAACAAGACTGAAAACCCTAGAAAGGGCTGTCTTTTTTCTTGTAAGGCTCACTGATAGACCCAGATAAGTATCTTTTTCCATTCTTATCTTCATTAATCCACATGGAAACTTGTTTTTCCTTTCCATCGATTAATCCAGTACCAGTGTAATCAGGCTTCTTATCGCCTTCCTTTTTGTAATCATTCTTCCAAAGCTTGAAAGACTGATCTTTTTGTTTGTATTCAGCCATGCTGTTTTCTCCTTATTATGAGATGGTCTACTTTATCTTTAGTTCGCCAACCAATTTCATTTAAAAGTCTCTCATTTTAAATTTATAAAGCAGACCACCTCGTTTGTTAACAATTAGTCTGCCATCTCTTTCATTATGGATAGCATATTTAAAAAGTATTCATAGTCTAATACAATATAAGGCTTACCCCTATCTTCTCTAACTACAACTCCTTCTTCTTCTTTTTCAGGCTTGAGCCATTGAGCAATACGAGTTCTTCTTTTGCACCCATACCAATGACCTTCAATCTCTATGTCGCCTTGCTCATGTTGTGCACCACCCCTATCACGATTAAATGCCTCTAGTCCTAAATCTTTTGCCATTCGTACAGCTTGTCTTTGTAGTTNTGCTCCACGCTGTCTAGCTCTCCTACCTCTTCTTACATTTTCTTTATTCTTCATTCACATACCTCACATACTTCACCATATATTGTAGAAGTTTCCTCATGTTCTCTATTTAACATTGCTTCTTCTATCTTGTTCTTCATATCAGACTTAATCTTTTTTAGATCTTTTAATAACATCTCATAAGGCTTTCTCCAGTCAGCACTATCCTGAAATGGTATCTCTATCCTGATTAAGTTTTCTAATGAGTTTATCATAAGCTCTACTTCTTGCAGTGAGAATTTAATATTTGCTACACACTTTTGTTTCTTCATAATATGTCATCCTTAACTAGTTCTTTTATTCTATTACTATACATATATAAATCTTTTTTAGGTACTAAGTAAGCTTGTTTACTTATCTCATCTCCTTCACCAATAAACTCTACTAGTTTGTAGCCTTCAAACTCTACCATTTCTTTTAATCTTTCTAATGTGATCCACACTATTTCTGTTTCATCTAAATGAAATACCCACCAATTAGCAGTGGTAGTTTGCAAGCCTGATGGTCTATTATTCATTTCCATTTCTATAACTACGTTACCAGTATATTGTGATTTAAAATCTTTCTTTACTTCTATTGTTTTATTTATCTCAGGTATCATTATATCATACTCTTTATGATACCCTTCTTTGATATATGCTTTAGGATATTTATTCTGTACCATTTTTAATATAATATTTTCAGATTGTTTACCACTTGATAAGGATTCATTGAACTTCATTAGAATGGTACTTCCGCAGGTTTCTGTAATTGGATTGTTCTACATACTGGGTAAGATATCTCAGAATCCAAATCATTTATAAAACGTTTTATAAATACATCTATTAATACAACAGCACCTTTTATATCATTTAGGTATAGGAAAGGCAGTTGCCCACCTTCCCTATCCTTTTTGCGGAGTCCCATTACGGACAAGAATTTTGCAAAGCCCCAGTTTTTACTATGGTCGTATGGTGAATCACCTACCTTTTTATATCTGAAAATGCCATTATCTATCACAGAGCAACCATCATATTGGGGATGACTTTCTTTGTCAATAGCATACACTGGTTTAAATACATCAGCAATATGTTTGCCGAACCTGACATTCTCAGATATAGAAAGATCTGTTATCACAGCAGTATATCTGCCTTTTGGTACAGAAAGTCTATTATCATCCAAATCACTTGGATAGTAAGCATCCCCAATGTCAACCATACTATCCCTTCTTCAGTACTTCTATTCTGTCTAGGCACGCTTGTAGGTTCTCTGTATTAATCTTACCATCCCTAAGTCTAGCCATAACGATGTTCTTATTCTTTCTGTCAAGACCAACAGCCGCTTTCTCTATTGCATCTGTAATGTACTTATCAGTATCTACTTCTTCCCCATCAAAGGTATCTTTAACCTTATCTATAGTCTGTTGCTCTGACATTGTTTCTTTATGTGCATCTAACCTCTCTTTGATACCATCGTAACCATGTATCACAAATTGCACCCATTTCTCCATAGTCCTCATGTTATCAGCATTGAGTTCCATGCCTTTACTGAAAGCTTCTACGGCTATACCATGCCTTATCTTACCTTCAGTTATTTTATCCCAATCGGGTTTCTTTTCGCTCATAGGTCTGTTCCCTTTCCTTTTAATCCACCCCCACACACTTCATAGAAGTTGCAGTATTTGATATTACATTCCCAATTATATACTGGTGCAATCCCAAGTTCTATAGGTGGGTTTCCTTTTTTAAAACGTTTCTTTACATCATACCAATATTCTTTAGCTTTATCTATGTATGATATCGGTATGACCTTTTCTCTCATTCTACTATTATCTTTGTTATAGTATAGTAACGCAAGCTTTTTCAATTTGTTCCCCGAATCTTCTTCATACCACCATCCGTATGTTCCAAGCTGTAAATAATAGTTTATAGCTGGGTTTGGATCAGGATTTCTACCAAATAGGTTCTTCCATTTCCAAGCGTTGCAAGTCTTTATATCAATCATTGCTCCATCTTCTACTAAAAGTAAGTCAAAGAAACCTCTTACATTTACTTCAGGTATTTGTATCTCTCTTTCAATCATAACCTGAGCACCATTCTTATCTGCATAGTTTCTTACGGCTTCTTGTATNTCTNCATGNACTAAGTCTCCTANNCTAAANANTCTCATAGTATCNTCANTNACTGGCTTAGGTTNTANNCCTGCNACATGCTGAAAGTAATGNTTACGCATACACATTCCTGATGCTGATGCNTGAAACCAATCTTCNTTACCCTCATATCTTTTTCTGTAATGCAATTCATTTTCAGAACGNAACCATTCGTCATAAACTTTTTGTATATCCATTATATTATATCCTTTGGTATGTGAGGAGAAGGGGATAGCCTATACATGACGTTATTTAAGAGAGGTTGGTAAACAAGAAGGACAATAAAACCAACCAAAACTATCCCCTTCGTTATCATTATAATAATACTTCTTTGTCCTTAGAAAAAAGATTTATCTGNACTTCCTGATTATCCTGAGTGGTAATCACCAAAGTCTTATAGTATTGCTCAAAAGCTTTTTCTGTTTGTTCAACTTGGATAGATTTAATATCGTGGATACTAACCTCTTGTCCGTTACCCAATATTAGATTCATTTAATTCCCTTTCATTCATTGATTGTGCCCATTTATCTAAGGCAGTATACTCCCTAGATTCTGCTCTAGTTACATAATTAAGTGCTCTTCTTAATCCTGATATCTCTGCAAAGTAGTAGTCGTTACTAGGATTATCTTTCCAAGCTTTTTCTACAGACTTAATATCTTTGCGAATATCACTTTTAATATTATTTAATACTGAAAACATCTTCATTCTCCATATCATATATATCAGCTATGTCATATTCCTTACCAGTGTTTGGATCATAAGTGATGTATGTTACTACNTCACGCTCTCCATTATGACCTTGATTTTCTTTTATTGTTACTAACTTCATATCCTTTCTAACTATTATCCTTTCTATTTGTTCCATTATTTTTTGTAATATCTTCAAAACCTTTCCAATAATTGTTTTCTTTCCATGTTCTTTCCTTGTGGCAGTTACGACATCTGACCTCACATTTATCTATCTCTTCTTTTATCGTCTTCCATTTATATCCATGCCTAATCATATAAGAAACTCCCTCTAATCCTTTCTTTCCTACCTTTCTTTTCTTCCCTCTAACATGGTCAAACTCTAGTACTCTTACATTCTTTTCGCCACAATCAACACAACCATTAACAAAATACTCTTTTACTACTCTCCTATAATTCTCTTCTCTTTTTCTCCACTTGTAATCCTTTACAGACTTTACTCTCTTGTCCTTGTTCTTTGGATACCATTTTTTATTATGGTATTCGTGTTGGCAAGGTCTACATTGATGTTGTAGTCCGTCTTTCTTTCTTCTATTTTTATTGTACTTCCATTTAAATTTATACTTCTTACACTTACTACATCTCTTTATCAATTACACACCCCATTCTATATCATGTACATAGATTGGTGTATACTCTCCGACATAAGCTCCTGATACATTATAATAAAAATGATCCAAAGCATCTTCTTCTGTCATTTCTTCTTGTGTAATCATTATTCGTATGATACTTTCAATAGAATAAACGGCAATACCACCATCAGTATATCCTATTAAAGCATCATCATAACCATCTGCAAATAACATCTCGTCATTACCACTTCTTTCTGCTAGTTCTTCTCTGATTCCCATCTTGTTTTAATTATATCCTTAGTTTAATATAATACTAAAGGTGGTTCAAATCCAACTTAATCGTCTTTGTGCTTCTCATGGTAGTCATCAATACATTCATTGAGTACATCTACTACACGATACATATTAGTTACTTCTACATCAGGTTGTTCATTCACAAATCTAGGTGCTATTCCATAATGTACTACCATTAGCTCATTTGGATTGGTTTCCCCACTATGCAATCTAAACCTTGGGGTTTGTAGACCTCGGGTACTATCCTTACCAACTACCATTGTTTTTATATTTACCTTCTTCATTACAACTCCTTTACTTTTATTATGGGATACGGATCATCGCACATAAAATGCTCTTTGTATTCCTTCACTTTTTTGAGTGCTTTCTTTTTGCTCTTGGCTTCTATGTAGCCAGTTACTTTTATTGTGTAATAAAATTCTTTCATTCTACTCCTCTCCTTCTTTGTAAATACTGCTTATTTGTTGTAAGGCATATTTAACATTTGGTTCACTAATAGTTTGACAACCCATATCACAATTATAATCATCATGTAGTATTACCCAATGACTACCATCTTCAAAATAATATTCCTCAATGCCTTTGTGTTCTTTTGCTATCTTAGCAAGTGTTTTAGAATATCTTGCCCCTTGTCCTTGTTTCCATGTAGCTATATTCATATTAACTCCTTGTTTTTTTATTTGTTTTAAGCTTCGTGCTTACTTCTTATACGCACCAAGTTTCAAAAAGTTCCAAATTAATTTTTTCCTCTATCAAATATTCTTTCTCGTTTATAGTCATTTAAACTTCTTTTATTTATTTTACCTATATTCCATCCTAATTTGCGTAGAAATCTTACACCACCCCTCTGTAAACTCCTTATATAATTATTGGCTAGGTCTAACTTTACCTTTACTGCTTCTCCGCTTTTACTTACAATATAGATACTTTCTCTGTTATTTTTATTCATTATCTAACTTACATTTATTACACACTTTAATCTCTTTACCAAACTTAGGAAAGTTATCATAATATATTGTTTTCTTATCCCTATGGTTACCTGTTAATCTAGTTCGCTCCCAACATCTATTACATTTAGGACAAGCCTTAATTGTTTTATCTGTATCGTGTATGTATTTCTTCTTTCTATTTAGACTTCTTTTTATTTCGTGTTGCCTCATTAGATTGCCCAACATTATATCAGAGAATATATCCTTTCTCTGTATTAGGTCTTTAAATGGACTCTCTGTTACTTCTTTCTTAATTCTACTCATTTCCGTACTCCGTTTCTTTTTCCTACTTCTATTATATATGTCTCCCATATTAACATCATTGTATCATCATCAATGTTATGTTCTTCTGCATAGGCAAGTAGGTTAACACTATCGTTATCCATTGTACGCTTAAACTCATCGTACAATTCATCAAATATTAGATCTTTTTCTGTAATCATCTTAGTTCATCCAATCTATTGTTAAAAAACTCTACCATAGCTTCAAAATCATAGGTAAATGCTCCGTTCTCATCTTCATGGTAGTATACTGGCACTTCAATCTTTTTTCGCTTCCTAGAGTCTCTAAGCTTCAATAGTTCTGCCGTCAAATAAACTTGTGCATCTAATAGCTCTTCTAATGTTTCTTGTATCCAATCCCTACCATCATATACATCTATTACATCCCCATATTGCCGCTTACCTTTCTCCAATCTCTTTTGTATCATTGATATTATTTCACTATTCATTATAACTCCTCTGTTATTTCATTGTCGTTCATATCCCATATCCTACAATTATAACTTATATGTGCAATCTTATTGTTTTCTGTATCTCGTATGTAAATGTAGGGTACATTTCCACCACCTAAAGCATTCCTATTCTTCCAATTATCAAACTTATCTTGTACTTCTCGTAATGTATTAGCCTTAATAGTAATCTCTTTCTTGTCAGTAGGTAATCCCCAATACCCACTACCATTTGCATACTCTATATCGGGATTAGGTTCATGCCTTAGATTTACTTTATATTTATACATATTATTTCCTTTCTTGTTTGTTAAATAAGAGCGTGTCAGGTCTTTTATGGAATTTACGCATCCCTGCGAACTGCCGTTTTATCAAGTCAATCTTCAACGCTCTTATCATACCCTTTATACTAGTTCTTTATTGTTTTGTTCCCAACTTTTTACAATTTCTTTGTTGTAGTCTATAATCGCATCTACAATAAAATCGTGGTAGTGGTCGCCTCTCCATGAGTTATGGAAGAATCTAGTATCCTCTTTCTCTTTTAATATATCTAGGTCTAGTATTGCCGTTCTGCAATTATCTCCATGTATTATCTCGCCTTCTTCGTTACAATCTGGAAAGTGAGTAAACACCTTCCTCTCATTATCCTCTGTTTTAATGATTCCTGTATAGAATCCATCTCCACAAACTCCGTTCCTATGATATGATAATTGTATTATGTCCATTTTATTATCCCTTCTGTATTTGTTCTTGTTCTATAGATTTTATAACTCTTGACCAATCGTGTAATATGTTTGACATTTCAGCATCATTTGGCTCTTCTTTGTATATCCTTTCAAATAAATGAACTAACATATCATATCTATAATCTCTAGATTCATCATTTATATAACTAGCTATCATTTTTATATAATAATCAATAGGTTTTTCCATTGTTTTTTCCTTTCTTGTTTATTTAGAATTGTTGTATAATAAATCTATGATTCCAAACATCATCGCATTTGATTAATTGTGTATGCTCTGCAATATCTTCTATCTTTTTTATATTGTGCTCTTCGGCATAGTCCTTATAATCTCCTAGAAATTCTGTAAAATCTTCGTATTCTGTATACTCACAATGTATCGCAATCGGATCGAACTCTATCTCAAAACTAGTATCTTCTTCTAGTTCTGTAAAATACCCATAGAGTGCTTTCTTTCCTTCGTAGCTAAAGCTATCTGCATAGCTACCTGTAAAGCCATCTATAAATTCTAATTCTGTTATTGTTCTCTTCATTGTTTTATCTCCTTGTTTATTATATATCCTCTGCTCTTTTCGTCTAGGTCTATTTCTCCTAGAGAGTAAGCCTCTGCAACTAGCCAAGTATCGGAACACTCGTTGTTTTCATCTGCGTTCCTATCTCTTAGCCATTGCACTATTTCGTCAAATGTTTTTATCATTTTACTTGTTCCATATTTTTAAAGTCTCTAACTATTTCAATATCTACAAGATATGAATTATTACATTTATCACAACTCCACACTTCCCATTCAACTGCATCGCCATACTCATAATCTAAATCTGTGCAACACTTGCTTGGTTTTTTATTTGTTGTTTCAGGGTTTAACATTTTATCTCCTTGTTTTCTTTTTATACGTCTGTATTTATTAAAAGTTCCAAATTAAATTAACATCTGATATATTATTCCAGATTCATTTGCATTGAAACATAACACTGCTATTTCTTCATCATCTGCATTATCTCTTAGTGTTACATAGCTTTCCCCTTCTTCGTGGTCTTCGTCTAATTCATAGCTATATAAGTAATAATCGTCATTATGTTGTAACATCTGCCCACCTTTTAAAGATTTTACTAAATCAATAGTAATTCCCTCTATCGCTTTATCAAATTGTTTATCTGTCATTTTATTTTACCTCCTTATAATATTTGTAATCCCATCTTTTTTTCCCTAAAAAATAATATCTTACACCTTCTATTGAATTATCTAGCTTGGCTATTGCACTTTCATAATGTCCATCATAAATATCTTGACATGCTTTGGCTATAATGCCAACTAATTTATCTTCTTCATCATATTTTTTCATATCAATTAGATGTTGTATTGCTCTATGTTCTGTCATGTTATGTCCTTTCTGTTTGTTTCTTATTATACGCAACTAATTAAATAAAGTTCCGTATTATTCTTCTCTTTCTGTTTTATATTCTATATTCACTTCTTTTTCTTTGTCTGTCATACTCTTTATTATTTTTACTAAAACTTGGTCTGTAATTCCATTTATATTATCTGCCATGCCTTTTGTAATTAAAGTATTTTTTACGTCTCTAAATACTTTCTCAGATATTTTTACTTCGATCTTTTTGTATTTAATTTTGCTCATGTAATCTATTTATTTTCTATATCTTTTATTAGTTCCATAATATAATTTTCATCTTTGTCAGTTTCTATATATCCCCTAGTATACATTACTTCTGTTTCTGTTTTATCTTCGTTAGTATGTAAGCCATTAGTTTCAAAGTCCTCTATTATAATATCTGTTTTGCCTTTTACTATATTATCAAACTCTTCTATATCAATACATTCTTCAGCATCAAAATAAACACCTTCAAACTTTTTATTATCTTCTATTGAATAAACATTATATTCTACTGCGTATTTCATTTTCTATACTCCTTTGTTAATTGTGTAGTTTATTTATTTTCTGTAAAAATCCAATTACCGCCATTCTCAATAAAAATACTTGGGTTATCTTCCAATAATTCTTTTACTGCATCCATTGAATATTGATAATCGTATTTAACTATCTGATTTTCATATATACCTAGTTCAACATTAAATAATTTGTAATTCATTTTAATAACATTCTCCTTTTTCAATATATGATATTTGTTTTAATACTTCTTTTATTGTGTCTTCGTGTATAGTTCCGCATCCGCTCCAATTATACCCCTCTCTTAAATAAATCCAATATCCGTCTATGTCTTTTGTGTAAGATTCTATTCTATTATCATTTTTTACTATTTTATTTAGTGTCATACTCATTTTCTATACTCCTTTATTTATTGTGTAATTACTTTACTTTCTGTACTTCGTAGCCGTACTCAGAACCAACATAATTTATATGTTTTGATGTCGTCATAGACCACCAACCAAGTGGTTTAATAGTTCTAGTTTCGTGGTCAATCTCTGCCACCTTGGTTTCATAACTATATATATGATTGTCTGTCGCTCTTAGATTATGTTTATATTTATCAAATTGTCTCATGTTGTGTAATCTCCTTTATTTTTATTATCTGTTTAGTTCGTTTAAGTTCCAATTTATTTCTCTGTTGAATTGCTCTTTTTGCGTGTCTTGTGCTACTTTTTGTAGTGTTGCTATTACTGCGGGTACATCTTCAATATTAAAAAACAATTCTATTTTATTTGCTCCTACGCTAGAGGGGTCTGTTTTAGTTCCTATTGATACAATGTTTTTTCCCTCATCCCAATTTTGATTAACTACTAGCATCTGCCAATCAAAACCACTGTCAGAAAAACATCTTGCTCTAATTGGCTCTCTGTCTTTTCCAAAGTCTTTTTTTATTGTTACTGATTTTTTTTGTTCCATTTGTTTTATGTCCTTTGTTTATTGTTTATACTACGTTAATTAAATAAAGTTCCAATTTATTTTATTTAAATTGATCTCATTTCTGATTCATTTATATAATCTATAAATTCATTTAAATTTTCATCTGTACTAATTGATTTATCTAGTTCCCAATCGTATTCCTCGAATAATCCAGCATTACAAATAGTACCAGCAATTAATTTATCATCTCTTTTAACTATTGTAAAAAGTGCCTCTTCTCCAAACTCACATTGATACTGACCAATATATTTTTCATTTACTTTCATGTTAATTCCTTTTGTTTATTTTTTATACGTTACTTATTTTTAAAAGTTCCAAATTTTTTATATTTAATTATTAAAAATAATTCTTTTACCACTTATTATTTTTGGCTTTTGTTTTAAATATTGATAATCTCCCTCATCTGTAATTTCATCATAATTTCCATCTTTTGCTTTCTGTAAAGCTGTTTTATAATCGTATTCATCTATATAATATTTTTTCTTTACGACTCTTATTTCCTCAACGATAAATTCATAAGTTTTTAATTTCATTTCTAAAACTCCTTTTGTTTTTTGTTATATATACTATACGATATAGTTTCTAATAAGTTCCAAAAAATATATAAAAATATGTAATTAATTTTGCTAGGGGTGTATGCCTAGAGTGTAGTTATTTTAAATGTATTATATAATATGTTTATAAAGGTAGGATTTATTACAATTATATAAGCCTTTATAAATCGTACAATCTGCCTAATATTGTGTAATATACGGCATATTATGTAATATCTATTGATTTATGAAAAATAATTACTTCCTCCGTCAAGTTGTATATTTTAAAAAATAAATATTTCCTCCGTCTCGTTGTATATTAGATAAAAAAATTATTTCCTTCGTTGAGTTGTATTACAAAAAAAGTTATTTCCTCCGTAAAGTTTATATAATTACATAATTTAAAAAAAATTACAGAATCAGATCTAAATTACAGAAAATAAAAAAAGAGCAGTTTATAGACTTGCTCAGGTCTTTTGCGGTGTCCTAGAAAATTAAGCGAAGCTCAAATGATTAGGGTCTGTTGTGTCAGGTGTCAATGTCTTACCATATTCTAGCATACCATCTACTACTAAACTATTATTGTTGAAATTAGCAGTAGTTAGCTTATTAGAATGCCATAAGACATTAGTACCAGCATTAAGAAGACCCCAAGCGGAGTAATCCTTATCAGTTAGGTACTTATCAATCATCTGTCCAAATTGCTGAGTAGGTAGCTTAGGTAAGTAATTTTCCCTAATATTAGCTACATCCTGTAATTCNATAGGTTTTTGTAATCTACCACAAGCTTCAGCAAANGATTGTAANCTAGANCCTGATTGNTTTNTAAGAACTTGNGTAGCCCTTGAAATTTCATTAGCCCAGTTTACATTGTTCTTTGTGTGCCAAAAGGTATGACCAAAACCAAATGCTTTGGATAACATACCGTTTTCACATACTAGTCTTTGAAAATAGATATTGATACCAGCTTTGATACTACTATCATAACTATTTTGTATTTCACAAACTAATCCAATTAAGTCACCTACTCTAGGAACTTGTACCTCTAGACCAGCATCTTTAGCTACATAGATTTCTCTAAATTGCTTACCATTAAAGAACATCTTATCAGGTTGAAAGTCTATACCTGAGTCAGCCATAATGTTCTGACCTATCTCAGATATCTTTTGATTTTCAATTAATAGATAATTGTCCTTTACAATACCGACCTCTTTTTCATTATCTCCCAAAGTAATTGCATAAGCCCCTGATTGCTTACCACTAGGTAAGAATGTAGGTTGCTTATGAATTTCTATAAATGGGTTATAATTACCACCAAGGTTTTTAATCTCAGGAACTGATTCAGTTACAGAAGATTCAGCCATTACCAAATCAGTAATGTCTTGTTGGTTATTCCAGTTAGGTACTATTTCATTGTCATGTATATGCATGATTATTTTCCTTTATTTAAGGTTAAGTTATTATAGACAACCGCATCTATAATATTATAGATATATAATGTTGCTTTCATTCTACGCTCAGCAACCACCGAGAAGGCATCCAAATTTTCAAAAATGTACTGACTTATATATGACTATATAGAGAAAAAGTTCCAACATTATTTTAATAGGCACGAAGTCAAAACGAAAAAGTCAACACGATTTTTGTAACGAGAAAAGCAAATGCGGGGGGTAGTGTGTGTAATAAAAGACGTAAACACATACTAATATTTTTTTCTGAAATTTTTTAAAGTTTTTTGGATCTCTTACTAGGGCGGGTACTATAATATAGAGCTCGGGATACTATATATACTATATACTATAATTACTATATATATATAATATATATATAATATATAATATATATAATATATAATAATATATATAATATATATAAATACTATTAATACTATAAATACTATATATACTACTATACTATATATACTATAGTACTA
>FUFK010896226.1_pt1 | contig 12273 bp, 6 predicted proteins | sample 1021851 | NCBI WGS metagenome assembly FUFK01 (sample SAMEA51879418, study PRJEB19060) | metagenome
GGTGGTTCAAGTCCACCCATGACCATGAATCTTCTCTCAAACACCCTCAAATACACCCAAGAAACCCCATAATACCCTAGTGAATCCTTGATATATCTACTCAAATAGACTTTCACCTTGACAAGTACTAGCAAGAGAGTAAATTGGGTACTATGAGATATGGATACCCAATAAATATTCAAATATCAGAAAATACCCAAGTAGATTGTTATAAATATTGGGATATAGCAATGTATACCAGAGTTCATTTAAAAGCGATTACGGGCATTCTAGGGGCATTATTTTAGTCATGGGATTGCTTACAGATAAGAAAATCAAGAATCTTAAACCAAGAGATAAACAATATCGTGTGAATGACGGATTAGGATTATACATAACAATTAAACCTAGTGGTGCAAAGTTATGGCATTACCGTTATCACATTTATGACAATTCAAAAACTAGCAAATATCGTGAGAAGATTTTATCACTAGGTCAATATCCATTAGTATCACTTTCACAAGCAAGAGCAGACCATACACTTGCACGAGCTGATGTAGTAGCAGGTAAAGATGTAGCTCAAGAGAAGAAGATTGAAAAGTATAAAGTCAAATCTTCAAAGGTTTCATTTAAATCAGTAGCAGAGGATTGGTTTTCTACATGGTCAGCTACAAAAGAATCAGGAACGATTAATGCAGTCAGAGGAAGATTAGAGAATTATATATATCCATTTATGCAAAATTTGCTCATTACAGATATTCAATATCCTGTAATCAAGAATTACATCAAGAAAATATATCTAAGCAATACTGAGAAAGGTGGTATTGAAACTGCTCGTAGATGTATATTTATTATCAATATGATTATGTATCAAGCAGTAGATAATGGAATCATTGCTGAAAACCCATTAGCAAGATTATTAAAAGAATTTCCTAAACAAAAAGTAGTGAATCAATCTGCAATTACAGATATCGAGGAATATGGAAAGTTTGCTTATGAAATGGATTCTGTACCTCACCTAAGTGGATATTGCATAAGACTATTAATGCATACTGCTATCCGTGAGGGTGCTATGTTAAATATGAAATGGTCAAATATAGATTTCAAAAAGAAACAAATAATTTATACAGATACTAAAGTAAACCGTGAGCATATAGTTCCATTATCAAAACAAGCAATTGAGATATTGAAACAGATTCAAGAGCATACTGCTCACCAAGAATTAATATTTTATTCACCAAGTTCAGCAAGTGGACATATCTCACCACAAGCAATGCTAAAGCAAATCCGCAGTAGAGGTTGGTCAGGTGATGCAGTTACAGTTCATGGATTCCGTGCGTCATTCCAAACTATTTGCGAGGAAGAAGAATTAGAANCCAATGTAGCAATATTAGAAATGTGTTTGAATCATGCCGTTAAAGGTGCATTGAGTGATATATACCGTAGAGGTAAATTCATAAAACAAAGGACAGTACTAATGCAAAAATGGTCAGATTACATTGATGAATTAAAAAGAAATTATATTAAATCATCAATTATTAAAACTGTATAACTCCCATAAATCATGAATGAAACAAAATACTCTGAGAGCGAGAGTGTGTGTGGCTAGAGTAGTCTTTATAAAATAATAATTCCTACTATCTTCACCAATTGAAAGTGCATTTGTCTACCACGGCATTAATTTATAACTTTATTCTAAAGTAATCCACGGATCATGCTGACGCATGACCGTGAGAGATTATAGTTCATGCCCATGAATAAAAACTAAGATAATAATTTCTTCTTTTCTATGACTTCAAAAGGCATATTGAGGTCTTTAGTAAACTCAATTAATTTCATATACAGTTCTTCATCAGTCATTTTATCTAAGTCTTTTTGTGTGTTAGTTCTGATATTAATATTCTGTTCTGCTGAATAACCAGATAGCTCAAGAATATGCTTACAAGCACCAAGAGAAACACTATCAGATTCGCTATCTAGTAATGCTTTTAGTTTGGTTATTGCACTTCCAGACATATCAAATAAAACATCTTCCCNANATTTCANNAATATCATCTCTCAATTTATCCTTTAGGTAGTAACCCATTTGAGCAGATGTTTCTTTTTTGTATCCTGCTTTCACACAAGATTCACTTGCGTTGCCTGTAATAGCAAAGTATTCAACAAATCTTTTTTCTTTTTCGTAATCAGCTTTTTTCATAGTCATATATTATATTTTGTTATTTATTAATTTAGCTTATGAGAGTAAAAAAATTTTTCACCCTCACAAGCCCCTATATGTATATACTATTTAGGATTCAAGTGTTAAGAATTTATCCCTACTAATCTTCCTACAATTAAGAGTATAAATTTCTTCACCTGTTTCTTTATGTGTATGTCTACATAGTTTCATCTGTGGATTAATTGTTTCTGTAATATACATATCCAAATCAATCTCAGATGTTTGTGTAGGTAAATTTAAATCACTTGTTTTACTATCAAGTGTATTCTTATCTAGTCCTACATTGTTATCACACTCTAATACTTCACCTGCTTTGAGCTTTTCTTTATATGCTCGTGCTGAATAAGTATCGAGTTCTTTTAAGATATTGGGAATATCAATTTGTATTATTTCCCCATTCTCATAAAAAGCGATATTGCTACCACCATTATTGAGCATGGACATAAGTTTAATTATGATATCCCAATCTTTACACTTCACGAGTTCCGAGAATAAAGATTTATCCATAGATATTGTTGTCAGGTATTTACCATATTCAACAACGGCTTTTTTTAAATCTAAATTATCGGATATCTTTTGCTTGAGAAAAGAAAGTAAACCATTTCCACAAAGAAATGCTACATCTCTCCAGAAAACTTTAGTATTATCATCTTGTTTAATTGAAAATGAATTCCTAAAGTCAGCATTAAGGTACTCGCTAGATGATTGCTTGTACCATTTCATTATTAATCTCCATTCGATTCCTCGAGTAAAGACATAACTTCATGATACTCATAGACAACTGTTCCTGCAGTTATCTTCTTAGGCGTGAGTTTTCCTTTCTTAACCCAATTGTAAACGGTAGTATCAGAGATAGGTAGTATCTGCAATATATCCTTTACTCTTAGGTAACGAGGTAAACTCATTTCTTCAGTAGTATGCATTATGCAACTCCATTATCTGATATTTATGTCGCTCAGAATCCTCTGATATTCCACGGATCATGCTCACGCATGACCGTGTGGAAGAATCCTATGAGGTTGTTCTCTGAAATATCATTGGTTAAATAGTCTATTCACAAATCAATTAGCGAATAAAGTTTGCGTTCCTAGACTTGATTAGAAAACGGATAGCACAATCTATTTCCTGCAATTATATTAATAACAAGATTGATATTCTTTTGGGGAATAGACATAGCTGTCCACCTGTAAATATAGCAAAAAAAATAAAACTAGTCCAAATAAACCCAAACTATTTTTATTTGTCTTTTTATTTGTCATGTAAAATAAAAGAAAAACATAAGAGGTGAAATATGGATAAGTTACTTGGGAATGTAGATAAGTATTTCAAGCTGATTGTTGTTGGTATTTTAATATTACAATTATTGGTTTCTGTTATTGCTCTATCATCATTTAAAAAAGTTACAACAGGAAATGGTAATTTCATTTCAACTGTTGTGAATTGATAGAATGTGAATGGGTAGAACATATAAATCTACAATCACTTGTCCAAAATGTAATCATCAAGAGACACTCGAGATGCCTACAAATTTTTGCCAATATTTTTGGAGGTGTACAAACTGCAAAATAGATTTGAAAGCTAAAAAAGGTGATTGCTGTGTCTTTTGTTCGTATGGAGATAAAAAATGCCCCTCTATGCAAAAGAGAAAAAAATAATAAACTTAAGTATATTTAACTGTCTGCTTGAAAACTTATTTTCCCCTACGGTGAGTGTACGGATATATATACTATTGCTCGTGTGTGTATAGGGGGTTGGGGGTGCATGTACCTGCAGGAATAGTACGCAGGTTAGGTGTACAAAAAAGTGTACATTATTGGGTACTGACTTGGGTACTGAGGATAGTTAAACCAAAAGATACTAGCATTATCAACGGATATTAAGGGTAGTTAAGTTCCACCCATGACCATGAATCTTCTCTCAAACACCCTCAAATACACCCAAGAAACCCCATAATACCCTAGTGAATCCTTGATATATCTACTCAAATAGACTTTCACCTTGACAAGTACTAGCAAGAGAGTAAATTGGGTACTATGAGATATGGATACCCAATAAATATTCAAATATCAGAAAATACCCAAGTAGATTGTTATAAATATTGGGATATAGCAATGTATACCAGAGTTCATTTAAAAGCGATTACGGGCATTCTAGGGGCATTATTTTAGTCATGGGATTGCTTACAGATAAGAAAATCAAGAATCTTAAACCAAGAGATAAACAATATCGTGTGAATGACGGATTAGGATTATACATAACAATTAAACCTAGTGGTGCAAAGTTATGGCATTACCGTTATCACATTTATGACAATTCAAAAACTAGCAAATATCGTGAGAAGATTTTATCACTAGGTCAATATCCATTAGTATCACTTTCACAAGCAAGAGCAGACCATACACTTGCACGAGCTGATGTAGTAGCAGGTAAAGATGTAGCTCAAGAGAAGAAGATTGAAAAGTATAAAGTCAAATCTTCAAAGGTTTCATTTAAATCAGTAGCAGAGGATTGGTTTTCTACATGGTCAGCTACAAAAGAATCAGGAACGATTAATGCAGTCAGAGGAAGATTAGAGAATTATATATATCCATTTATGCAAAATTTGCTCATTACAGATATTCAATATCCTGTAATCAAGAATTACATCAAGAAAATATATCTAAGCAATACTGAGAAAGGTGGTATTGAAACTGCTCGTAGATGTATATTTATTATCAATATGATTATGTATCAAGCAGTAGATAATGGAATCATTGCTGAAAACCCATTAGCAAGATTATTAAAAGAATTTCCTAAACAAAAAGTAGTGAATCAATCTGCAATTACAGATATCGAGGAATATGGAAAGTTTGCTTATGAAATGGATTCTGTACCTCACCTAAGTGGATATTGCATAAGACTATTAATGCATACTGCTATCCGTGAGGGTGCTATGTTAAATATGAAATGGTCAAATATAGATTTCAAAAAGAAACAAATAATTTATACAGATACTAAAGTAAACCGTGAGCATATAGTTCCATTATCAAAACAAGCAATTGAGATATTGAAACAGATTCAAGAGCATACTGCTCACCAAGAATTAATATTTTATTCACCAAGTTCAGCAAGTGGACATATCTCACCACAAGCAATGCTAAAGCAAATCCGCAGTAGAGGTTGGTCAGGTGATGCAGTTACAGTTCATGGATTCCGTGCGTCATTCCAAACTATTTGCGAGGAAGAAGAATTAGAAACCAATGTAGCAATATTAGAAATGTGTTTGAATCATGCCGTTAAAGGTGCATTGAGTGATATATACCGTAGAGGTAAATTCATAAAACAAAGGACAGTACTAATGCAAAAATGGTCAGATTACATTGATGAATTAAAAAGAAATTATATTAAATCATCAATTATTAAAACTGTATAACTCCCATAAATCATGAATGAAACAAAATACTCTGAGAGCGAGAGTGTGTGTGGCTAGAGTAGTCTTTATAAAATAATAATTCCTACTATCTTCACCAATTGAAAGTGCATTTGTCTACCACGGCATTAATTTATAACTTTATTCTAAAGTAATCCACGGATCATGCTGACGCATGACCGTGAGAGATTATAGTTCATGCCCATGAATAAAAACTAAGATAATAATTTCTTCTTTTCTATGACTTCAAAAGGCATATTGAGGTCTTTAGTAAACTCAATTAATTTCATATACAGTTCTTCATCAGTCATTTTATCTAAGTCTTTTTGTGTGTTAGTTCTGATATTAATATTCTGTTCTGCTGAATAACCAGATAGCTCAAGAATATGCTTACAAGCACCAAGAGAAACACTATCAGATTCGCTATCTAGTAATGCTTTTAGTTTGGTTATTGCACTTCCAGACATATCAAATAAAACATCTTCCCTATATTTCTCAATATCATCTCTCAATTTATCCTTTAGGTAGTAACCCATTTGAGCAGATGTTTCTTTTTTGTATCCTGCTTTCACACAAGATTCACTTGCGTTGCCTGTAATAGCAAAGTATTCAACAAATCTTTTTTCTTTTTCGTAATCAGCTTTTTTCATAGTCATATATTATATTTTGTTATTTATTAATTTAGCTTATGAGAGTAAAAAAATTTTTCACCCTCACAAGCCCCTATATGTATATACTATTTAGGATTCAAGTGTTAAGAATTTATCCCTACTAATCTTCCTACAATTAAGAGTATAAATTTCTTCACCTGTTTCTTTATGTGTATGTCTACATAGTTTCATCTGTGGATTAATTGTTTCTGTAATATACATATCCAAATCAATCTCAGATGTTTGTGTAGGTAAATTTAAATCACTTGTTTTACTATCAAGTGTATTCTTATCTAGTCCTACATTGTTATCACACTCTAATACTTCACCTGCTTTGAGCTTTTCTTTATATGCTCGTGCTGAATAAGTATCGAGTTCTTTTAAGATATTGGGAATATCAATTTGTATTATTTCCCCATTCTCATAAAAAGCGATATTGCTACCACCATTATTGAGCATGGACATAAGTTTAATTATGATATCCCAATCTTTACACTTCACGAGTTCCGAGAATAAAGATTTATCCATAGATATTGTTGTCAGGTATTTACCATATTCAACAACGGCTTTTTTTAAATCTAAATTATCGGATATCTTTTGCTTGAGAAAAGAAAGTAAACCATTTCCACAAAGAAATGCTACATCTCTCCAGAAAACTTTAGTATTATCATCTTGTTTAATTGAAAATGAATTCCTAAAGTCAGCATTAAGGTACTCGCTAGATGATTGCTTGTACCATTTCATTATTAATCTCCATTCGATTCCTCGAGTAAAGACATAACTTCATGATACTCATAGACAACTGTTCCTGCAGTTATCTTCTTAGGCGTGAGTTTTCCTTTCTTAACCCAATTGTAAACGGTAGTATCAGAGATAGGTAGTATCTGCAATATATCCTTTACTCTTAGGTAACGAGGTAAACTCATTTCTTCAGTAGTATGCATTATGCAACTCCATTATCTGATATTTATGTCGCTCAGAATCCTCTGATATTCCACGGATCATGCTCACGCATGACCGTGTGGAAGAATCCTATGAGGTTGTTCTCTGAAATATCATTGGTTAAATAGTCTATTCACAAATCAATTAGCGAATAAAGTTTGCGTTCCTAGACTTGATTAGAAAACGGATAGCACAATCTATTTCCTGCAATTATATTAATAACAAGATTGATATTCTTTTGGGGAATAGACATAGCTGTCCACCTGTAAATATAGCAAAAAAAATAAAACTAGTCCAAATAAACCCAAACTATTTTTATTTGTCTTTTTATTTGTCATGTAAAATAAAAGAAAAACATAAGAGGTGAAATATGGATAAGTTACTTGGGAATGTAGATAAGTATTTCAAGCTGATTGTTGTTGGTATTTTAATATTACAATTATTGGTTTCTGTTATTGCTCTATCATCATTTAAAAAAGTTACAACAGGAAATGGTAATTTCATTTCAACTGTTGTGAATTGATAGAATGTGAATGGGTAGAACATATAAATCTACAATCACTTGTCCAAAATGTAATCATCAAGAGACACTCGAGATGCCTACAAATTTTTGCCAATATTTTTGGAGGTGTACAAACTGCAAAATAGATTTGAAAGCTAAAAAAGGTGATTGCTGTGTCTTTTGTTCGTATGGAGATAAAAAATGCCCCTCTATGCAAAAGAGAAAAAAATAATAAACTTAAGTATATTTAACTGTCTGCTTGAAAACTTATTTTCCCCTACGGTGAGTGTACGGATATATATACTATTGCTCGTGTGTGTATAGGGGGTTGGGGGTGCATGTACCTGCAGGAATAGTACGCAGGTTAGGTGTACAAAAAAGTGTACATTATTGGGTACTGACTTGGGTACTGAGGATAGTTAAACCAAAAGATACTAGCATTATCAACGGATATTAAGGGTAGTTAAGTTCCACCCATGACCATGAATCTTCTCTCAAACACCCTCAAATACACCCAAGAAACCCCATAATACCCTAGTGAATCCTTGATATATCTACTCAAATAGACTTTCACCTTGACAAGTACTAGCAAGAGAGTAAATTGGGTACTATGAGATATGGATACCCAATAAATATTCAAATATCAGAAAATACCCAAGTAGATTGTTATAAATATTGGGATATAGCAATGTATACCAGAGTTCATTTAAAAGCGATTACGGGCATTCTAGGGGCATTATTTTAGTCATGGGATTGCTTACAGATAAGAAAATCAAGAATCTTAAACCAAGAGATAAACAATATCGTGTGAATGACGGATTAGGATTATACATAACAATTAAACCTAGTGGTGCAAAGTTATGGCATTACCGTTATCACATTTATGACAATTCAAAAACTAGCAAATATCGTGAGAAGATTTTATCACTAGGTCAATATCCATTAGTATCACTTTCACAAGCAAGAGCAGACCATACACTTGCACGAGCTGATGTAGTAGCAGGTAAAGATGTAGCTCAAGAGAAGAAGATTGAAAAGTATAAAGTCAAATCTTCAAAGGTTTCATTTAAATCAGTAGCAGAGGATTGGTTTTCTACATGGTCAGCTACAAAAGAATCAGGAACGATTAATGCAGTCAGAGGAAGATTAGAGAATTATATATATCCATTTATGCAAAATTTGCTCATTACAGATATTCAATATCCTGTAATCAAGAATTACATCAAGAAAATATATCTAAGCAATACTGAGAAAGGTGGTATTGAAACTGCTCGTAGATGTATATTTATTATCAATATGATTATGTATCAAGCAGTAGATAATGGAATCATTGCTGAAAACCCATTAGCAAGATTATTAAAAGAATTTCCTAAACAAAAAGTAGTGAATCAATCTGCAATTACAGATATCGAGGAATATGGAAAGTTTGCTTATGAAATGGATTCTGTACCTCACCTAAGTGGATATTGCATAAGACTATTAATGCATACTGCTATCCGTGAGGGTGCTATGTTAAATATGAAATGGTCAAATATAGATTTCAAAAAGAAACAAATAATTTATACAGATACTAAAGTAAACCGTGAGCATATAGTTCCATTATCAAAACAAGCAATTGAGATATTGAAACAGATTCAAGAGCATACTGCTCACCAAGAATTAATATTTTATTCACCAAGTTCAGCAAGTGGACATATCTCACCACAAGCAATGCTAAAGCAAATCCGCAGTAGAGGTTGGTCAGGTGATGCAGTTACAGTTCATGGATTCCGTGCGTCATTCCAAACTATTTGCGAGGAAGAAGAATTAGAAACCAATGTAGCAATATTAGAAATGTGTTTGAATCATGCCGTTAAAGGTGCATTGAGTGATATATACCGTAGAGGTAAATTCATAAAACAAAGGACAGTACTAATGCAAAAATGGTCAGATTACATTGATGAATTAAAAAGAAATTATATTAAATCATCAATTATTAAAACTGTATAACTCCCATAAATCATGAATGAAACAAAATACTCTGAGAGCGAGAGTGTGTGTGGCTAGAGTAGTCTTTATAAAATAATAATTCCTACTATCTTCACCAATTGAAAGTGCATTTGTCTACCACGGCATTAATTTATAACTTTATTCTAAAGTAATCCACGGATCATGCTGACGCATGACCGTGAGAGATTATAGTTCATGCCCATGAATAAAAACTAAGATAATAATTTCTTCTTTTCTATGACTTCAAAAGGCATATTGAGGTCTTTAGTAAACTCAATTAATTTCATATACAGTTCTTCATCAGTCATTTTATCTAAGTCTTTTTGTGTGTTAGTTCTGATATTAATATTCTGTTCTGCTGAATAACCAGATAGCTCAAGAATATGCTTACAAGCACCAAGAGAAACACTATCAGATTCGCTATCTAGTAATGCTTTTAGTTTGGTTATTGCACTTCCAGACATATCAAATAAAACATCTTCCCTATATTTCTCAATATCATCTCTCAATTTATCCTTTAGGTAGTAACCCATTTGAGCAGATGTTTCTTTTTTGTATCCTGCTTTCACACAAGATTCACTTGCGTTGCCTGTAATAGCAAAGTATTCAACAAATCTTTTTTCTTTTTCGTAATCAGCTTTTTTCATAGTCATATATTATATTTTGTTATTTATTAATTTAGCTTATGAGAGTAAAAAAATTTTTCACCCTCACAAGCCCCTATATGTATATACTATTTAGGATTCAAGTGTTAAGAATTTATCCCTACTAATCTTCCTACAATTAAGAGTATAAATTTCTTCACCTGTTTCTTTATGTGTATGTCTACATAGTTTCATCTGTGGATTAATTGTTTCTGTAATATACATATCCAAATCAATCTCAGATGTTTGTGTAGGTAAATTTAAATCACTTGTTTTACTATCAAGTGTATTCTTATCTAGTCCTACATTGTTATCACACTCTAATACTTCACCTGCTTTGAGCTTTTCTTTATATGCTCGTGCTGAATAAGTATCGAGTTCTTTTAAGATATTGGGAATATCAATTTGTATTATTTCCCCATTCTCATAAAAAGCGATATTGCTACCACCATTATTGAGCATGGACATAAGTTTAATTATGATATCCCAATCTTTACACTTCACGAGTTCCGAGAATAAAGATTTATCCATAGATATTGTTGTCAGGTATTTACCATATTCAACAACGGCTTTTTTTAAATCTAAATTATCGGATATCTTTTGCTTGAGAAAAGAAAGTAAACCATTTCCACAAAGAAATGCTACATCTCTCCAGAAAACTTTAGTATTATCATCTTGTTTAATTGAAAATGAATTCCTAAAGTCAGCATTAAGGTACTCGCTAGATGATTGCTTGTACCATTTCATTATTAATCTCCATTCGATTCCTCGAGTAAAGACATAACTTCATGATACTCATAGACAACTGTTCCTGCAGTTATCTTCTTAGGCGTGAGTTTTCCTTTCTTAACCCAATTGTAAACGGTAGTATCAGAGATAGGTAGTATCTGCAATATATCCTTTACTCTTAGGTAACGAGGTAAACTCATTTCTTCAGTAGTATGCATTATGCAACTCCATTATCTGATATTTATGTCGCTCAGAATCCTCTGATATTCCACGGATCATGCTCACGCATGACCGTGTGGAAGAATCCTATGAGGTTGTTCTCTGAAATATCATTGGTTAAATAGTCTATTCACAAATCAATTAGCGAATAAAGTTTGCGTTCCTAGACTTGATTAGAAAACGGATAGCACAATCTATTTCCTGCAATTATATTAATAACAAGATTGATATTCTTTTGGGGAATAGACATAGCTGTCCACCTGTAAATATAGCAAAAAAAATAAAACTAGTCCAAATAAACCCAAACTATTTTTATTTGTCTTTTTATTTGTCATGTAAAATAAAAGAAAAACATAAGAGGTGAAATATGGATAAGTTACTTGGGAATGTAGATAAGTATTTCAAGCTGATTGTTGTTGGTATTTTAATATTACAATTATTGGTTTCTGTTATTGCTCTATCATCATTTAAAAAAGTTACAACAGGAAATGGTAATTTCATTTCAACTGTTGTGAATTGATAGAATGTGAATGGGTAGAACATATAAATCTACAATCACTTGTCCAAAATGTAATCATCAAGAGACACTCGAGATGCCTACAAATTTTTGCCAATATTTTTGGAGGTGTACAAACTGCAAAATAGATTTGAAAGCTAAAAAAGGTGATTGCTGTGTCTTTTGTTCGTATGGAGATAAAAAATGCCCCTCTATGCAAAAGAGAAAAAAATAATAAACTTAAGTATATTTAACTGTCTGCTTGAAAACTTATTTTCCCCTACGGTGAGTGTACGGATATATATACTATTGCTCGTGTGTGTATAGGGGGTTGGGGGTGCATGTACCTGCAGGAATAGTACGCAGGTTAGGTGTACAAAAAAGTGTACATTATTGGGTACTGACTTGGGTACTGAGGATAGTTAAACCAAAAGATACTAGCATTATCAACGGATATTAAGGGTAGTTAAGTTCCACCCATGACCATGAATCT
>FUFK010050369.1_pt1 | contig 12271 bp, 18 predicted proteins | sample 1021851 | NCBI WGS metagenome assembly FUFK01 (sample SAMEA51879418, study PRJEB19060) | metagenome
CTTATCTATACCGAAACGATTTATTCCTATTCTAAAAGTTTGCATCCTCCCAACATTTATCACAGAATGCTACTGTCTTTTGACTAGTCTCTACATGACACCATTTACACCACATGATTATTATCCTCACAATACTTTATCATAGTATCCTTTGCACTTAGATAACTCAATGATTGACTTATAGTACTCCATGCTTTATCACTATCTTCTTTTGACTTTATATCATTAGTTAAAAATATTATACATCTTCTTATTAATTCTATTCTTGTCGTGATATCTCCGTTTAGCATTTCTTTAGGGACTACAACACGCGGTTTCATACTAACAATAGTAGAAACGTGTGCCGCGTCGGGATGACGTTTTACATTCTCTCCCGTTTCGTCATGTTCTGATATACTCATTATTCTACCTCAGTGTACCAGCCGATAGAATCAACGCTGAAAGCGTCCATATCTAGCTTATTACCAAACATACGGTATTCGTCCCACATATGTTGACGTAGTACCTTAAGAGCGTCGGACCTACTCCAAAAGTCGTAGTCGTCGCTTAAGGTTTTATTACCATCAGAATCTAAACCATAATTATCATTAAGGTTCATGACTCTATATCTTGCTTCGTATTTTACAGGCTTTTCAAACTGTTTTCTGGTTTGTTCCATATATGTACATGTATGTGGTAGTATATAAGAACTACTATCATTATTTATGCTTGATAGCTCCATTTCTGGATTTTTGTAGAAACTTTTTAATTCCCGTTTAGCACTTTCCCAACTCATTAAACCGCCCATTTATAGAAGCCCCATTTCCTCAAGCTCGCGTATTGTTTCCTCATCTAAAAGAAATATTGGTATTTCAGGTTCGGACATTATTCAGCATCCTCTAAAATATATTCTTCTAATGCCTGTAAACGGAGATAAGAATTGTTTATTTGTTTTGTTATCTTTTCAAACTGCATTCTTATATATTCCTTATGAAAGTCCTTCATTTATTCCACCTTTCTAAATTCATATGATGTAAATGGCCTTCTATCTTTTTCAAAATATTTGTACTATCATCTATTGCGTGTTCTATTTGACTTGTCGCATCTACTAATGAGTACAGCGCATATGCTAGTAAATATGTATCATGTGAACATTCACCACTATCAATCGCTCTCGCGGATAATTCGTGTAACTTATCGAATCTATTTATCTGCATTTATTCACCTTTTATTGCTTTTAATAGATTCTCAAAATTTGCCTCTATCTCAGCTTCAGTTTGAAAGTGTTGTCTTAACTGTGTCCAGTCTATAATATGAAAGTTAATCATATCAGACCAAAAACCCTCCATATCATAATATTCTTCCTCAAGTACTTCTTTAATCATTTCAACATCCTCTATTGATTCAGGATTATACCAAAGGTTTACTAACCATGTTTCCCTATTTGACCATCCGTTATAGGACATTATTCTTCCTCGCTTGATTCTTCATTAAAGTATTGAGGTAACCCTTCTCTAATGTACATATCTAAATCTATATAATCAATATCATATCCTTCTTTATTGATAGTTACTGTTAGCTCGTCGCCATAACTATCATACTCTAGTATTGGCTCATCGCAATACATATGTATATCCTCATAAAGAACATATTCTTTTAGTTGCTCTAAGAATGCGTCTAACAATTCGTAGGCTTGTTTCTGGCTTATATCTGTCTTTTGACTTTCTGACATATACCTACATTGTAGACCTTGCTATATATAAGTTTCTATATGTGTTTTTATGTACTTTCTTATGAGTAAACAGTCAAAAACGCGTAGCTACTCATTTTTGGGTACTGCAGGCTATGTATTTAACCCATAGGAAAAGTGTCAAAAATGACCCTCCCATAACCTTATATATGATATTGTATGTCTTAAAGTATGTCAAACAACAAGAAGACACAAAAGAAGCAAGCTAAACCTAACAAGTTTACTATACTCTCAATCGAAGAGCGAAACAACATGAGTCTTGATGAACTAGAAGAACATTATACTCATTACCTAAAGAAACAATCTAACTACTACGAACAGTATAAAGTTATACAAACATATAACAAGTATACTACACAAATACTAGAAGTTAAAAGACAGATTGAAATAGAAAAAGAGTGGAGAAAAAAATGATTAAAACCGTAACAATCAAGCTTGGCGCTACTACTCCTACCGCAAAGAACTTCGAGTCTGCTAGAGCAGATATAGAAACTACATACAGCATTCCTGATGATGTTGCAATGGACCTAGAGAAATCTATGGATATGCATGACAAAGAAATGAGACGTGCAAAGATATTCCTTACGCAAGCGTTAAGAGCTGTTAAAGATGAACTGGATGGTAAGTGATGGCAACCAGAATGGTACAGGTTAATTCGCTTGCTGTCGCAAATAGATGGCTAAGCCAAATGAAAGAAGACTACCATCCTAATCACCACAAGAGATTAGGTATATGGGAAAGACCTAGACAAGGACACGGCAGGAAAGGCTACAGTCATACTGATAGTATGATATATGTTGTAGGTCATTCTAAAGCCATAGAAATCAAAGTAAGTCACCTAGGAAAGCGTATAGCTTAACCTTTTAAGGAACGGACTTATAGACACTTATGGAGAATAGAGTCGTAGGAGAACTACGGACGAGCTTAAGTTTCTCGTAGACTTTCGACAAACATTTTGAGAAACTATCGGTTGGGCTACATTGAACACTCCATACCTTTTCTAACACACACACACCTTTGTTTCCACTGGAACTTTCTACTTATGTATAAAACAACCACAGACGATTCGACGGCTTATTAGTATATCTAATAATATTGTTAGATATATATAATAATCTCCAGTGGAAATGAAGGTGTCTGTGTCTATCTATCTGTTGGTTCTTTTAATAATTCTAAGAACTCTTTAGGAGTTACTCTTGGTTGACCAACAACATAACTAGTTTGTAAAGAATCTCCATATGTTACTTCGTATCCTATTACTACTTCTCTTGTCGCTTTAGGTAAAGAAGGCATATTGATTTCTACAATATCACCTATATCTAAATTATCAAGATTGGATAAACTTAACGTGTAACTAACTGTAGGTTCTTTAAATCTATTCAATACTTTGTAAGCGACATCTTCTAATTCATTCTTATCTTTTGATTTATATGATATAAAATTACTAACAACTCCATATCTTTTTTGACTGCCTGAATCTTCTAGCTGTACATATATGTCTTCATCATCGCTACTAACAACTGTTATTGCGTTGATAAGGCGCGTTGAATCAATTTTGGATACTACCCCACCATTAATGATATTCGCGTCTTCTATGGATACTTCTACGTAAGGAAACGAGGTTACTGTATTTGATTCATCAGATAAAAAGAAATCCATTACCTTACCTGACCTGATTGCATAACGCCATTGTTTGATAGTATTAGGTTTATGAAACTGGTCATTGACCAATACTTTCATTTCAGCAAAGCAAGCGTCAATAAACTCTTTCCTAGTTTTCCATCCAAACAAATCCATATCCTTTGTAATCATTATGCCTGAACCACGCGTCAGCCTGGAAACATCTATACCTTTGTAGTTGCAAGCTTTAGCTGCAGCAAAGTACAAATCCTCACCAATATAATCCTGAGATTTGAATTGAACGAACTGAGATTCCGCAAGCAAGGTGGTAAAGTCTAATGCTGTAAATGTAGATACTTCTGGTTTAGGCGATACATTTTTAATTATGCCGATAAACTTTTTGTCATCAACCAAATTGCTTAGGTTACCTCTACCCCAAGACAATTCAACTTCAGCTCCAAGCCTACACAAGTCAAGTGATTCCTGCCCAATGAAATTAACTGTTAGAACTCTAGCAGAATTAAAAGTGTGTGTAACTCTAGCATTGACGGCATTAGGAAAGACAATACCATCTATTGTTAAATTGAAAGATAATGTCTCGGGGAAAACATCTCTGTCCGTGGCAGACATCTATGATACCAACTCACCGATTACTATAAAATTCAATGATGCCACATACTGATTAGCCATAGCAGGGTCTTTGTTCAAGTTACCATTACTCAAACGTAATCGCAACTGCTTGTAAGCTGTGGATGGAGAATCTACCTTCTTAGAATCAATAGTAGACCATTCATATCTATCTCCTTCAATTAGATTCCAAATCTTTCGATAGCCTGTCTGCGTTAACGTGCGAACCGATACTGCCATCGTTGGTAATCCTAAAGATGTTCTTGTAGGTGAAATAGGATAAGCCCTAGAACCTAACGGCATACGTGAAGCCAACCCTCCACTTCTACTTAGGTTTGCACTTAAAATTGCTAAGTCTCCATTATCTACCATTGTATCTAAATCTAAGGTATGAATTGTTTCATCTACTATTGTTATTGTCTGAGTCACTTCTGAAGAGTTATCTAATTCATCAGTAGTGTAATCACCAACCTTACGCGACACTACCTGACAAGTTATAGTAGGTGTAAGTCCAGATTCATAAGATGCAATAGGCAAAGTAGGGCCAGCGACAGTAATTATGTCTGCTGTAGTGTCAGCAGTATTCGTAGTATCTATAGCTTCATTTACATCTAACCTTGTAGTTGTAACTCCTGATAAGGTATAAATTCCATTATTGTCTGCGTCTTCTGGAGTATTGATAAATATAGTATCTCCAACTCGCGCCCCATTATCTATAAACTTATCTTCACCACCAGCGGTAGCTGTGATAGTTTCAGCATTACTAATATTCAAAGTAGAAATGCCAGTGGTTAGATTTCTAAACCCACCCCATGCGTAATTGTTTTTACCGCCACAAAGTTTGTCATTGATTATATTACCGTCTACATCATCCAACATATACCTTGCAGCATTAGTATCGTCTTGAGCATCAATCTCTGAAAAGACACAAAAATCTACAGACTTAAAAAATTCATTNGAATTTACACCCGCAGTATTTTTAGTATCATTAGGATTCAAATCTACTACTTTGTATTCATAATGGTCAAATGTATTTTGGTCATCTGCAACATTACTTCCATCATCAGCTACAGATACTCTACCAAATACTTTCAATGTAGTGCCTGCACAATTACTTACATTTTGACAAGTTAATCTAATTTGCTGAGAACCGTCCTTGAATCCTGAATTGTCATTAGACATAGGGAAGGTTGTCAATGGAGATGTCCTTGCAGCATTGTGTTTAAACTTGTAAGTAAGTATCTCCCTATCACTACCGATTGGATAACTGTGTGACAAAGACAGATTGATTACAGAAAAGTCATCACCATACTTTGCACGTAATGCAGTGTCTCTACTTGTTCTCAATACTGCTACAGGATTAGACTCTTGTACATCCAACGCACTAGCAACACGTTGAAAATCACTTCTAAATCCTTTTGAATCTACAACAAACACATTAACGTAAGTCGTCGAATCTGCTTTGTGAAATGTATGTTTTAAAGTTGTGCTTGTAACTGGACTGTCAAGTTCTACAATAGTATAATCATCTAATGAATCTTCTGACGCTGTTGCATTACCGTCCCAGTTAACACCAAACTTAGTAAACTCCGCAGCAGTTGAACTGCTAGAATGTGAAAAGCCAAACACTGTCAAGGTCCTCTCTGCACCAACGGTGGAAGTGTATGTATCTAAAGCTCCAGCAGCACGTAATCTAAAATGAGTTACAAGATTACTCATAGTATTACTGTTCTGGTCTGTAGCGTAAGTAACTAATTGATATGTATTATCACTGCCCATACTGGCCAGATAATCTGATTGTATGTCTCCGTCAGCTTCTTTTAACGAATCCTTACCAAGATTTGTAACAGCAACAGAGGTTCCTGCGCCTGTAGTATATGTAACTCCGTCAACACCATTAACAGTATCTGCTGAACCATTCTTCCATACAGTGCGTAATTCCTTAATATCAATATCTGTAGGTTTTGTTTTTAAATCAACAACTGCATTAATCATATCTGTGTCTGCTTTTAAATCTATTATTGGCCTTGTTGGTTCTTTATCTTCATACTGAATTACAATATCAAAACCAGTGGAGTGGTCTGCTGAACCTGAAGAATTACCGTTTATTGTTTTTCTTGATGTAGTCCCAGAATCTACTTGTTTAAATGTAATATGACCTGCCGTAGAATTATCATCATTATCCATACGCTGAATTATAAAAGAAAAGTAATCTCCCCAATTCAATGATTTACTTTTTACAAATTCTTTCATATCTATTGAAAAATCAACATCCGCAGTATCTGGTCTAAAAAAAGCAATAATACCATTTGCTCCAAAACCAAAGTCCCCCGTAGCTCCTTTTATTGGACCTTTATTTACTTCAATAGTTCCATAATTATTAGTAATTTTTAAAGGGTTAGTGTCTGCGACTACTTCTTTAAACCATCCTTGCGTGACTGCGTTTGTAGTTGCATCGTGGTCAATTCCATCCACACAGATTCTTGCCATGTCTGCAAATTGATAGCCGTTATTTCCTGAAATACCTGCATCTAATTTAACATCAAACTCAGAAATCGCATAATGTAAAGCTGTTGTGTCATTATTATTTATAGTAAAATTTAATTTCATACCAACAATATTTGCATTAGCATCGCCAGTCTCACCAAGTGCATCTTTCTTTTCAGGAAGTCTACCATAAATTATCGCTTTGTATTCTCCGCTATCAAACCCAACTTTTAATCCTGCATCACCTTCGTCAGTATCACCACTAAAAGTTGACACAACTGCCGTTCTAGCCGTGCTGTGTGTACCTCCTGCTAAGCTAAATGGATTAGGATTTGGCGTCAAAGAAGCATCATTTACAGGATGCATCGTAAGGTCGACTACTACCATTACAGTATTGCTCCTCCTGCTTTAGCTATTGATTTTGTCAAAGGATTATCAAGAACTGCATCACCTATGTCAGTTAACATTGACACAACTCCGTCGCCTGCATCTTTTGCTTGTGAGAATAATTCTACCAAAGTAAATACTCCTGCGTTCAATACTCCTATTGATTTGCCAACTATGTCAAACTTTTCATTTAATCTGACAAACAATATTACTATCGCTGTCGCCAATATTATAATACCTGCTGTAGCTAATACAAACATACCGACTGAGACCGCTGCACTTCCTGCAGCCGCAGCAACTCCCTTGAATCCTAAAGTTTGTAAACCTAACCTTGCAATCAATCCTTTGCCAGTAGTTGCAAAAAGCAAAAGCTCGACTGCCAATAGTGTTTCTAAGGTACCAGTAAACAATTCTGCAACTCTAACTACTTCTTGGAGTTTTCTAGCTTGCTCTTCAGTTATTAAAGTGGTAGCTTCTAAACCTGCGATTGCTTTGTATAAACCACCAGTTAACTGGTTCACTCCAGAAGTAAGAGATTGTATCAAAATTAATTGTTTAGTCTGTGCATCAAGCAATTCTTTCGTAGAATCATCTGTATCGTCTATTGCTTGTTGTAAATCTCTACTCACCCTAGCTTGTTCTTCCATCTCTCGGCTAGTACCCTCTATTGCGGCTTGCAATTCCATCTGCTCTTTACCAAGCATATCAAAAGTATCAATAGCACCTACTGCAGTCATAGTAACTGCACCTTCAATTACAAATTGACCTGTAGTTGGACTTTTAGCTGTTGGACCTCTTCTACCACTACCTGGCCCGCCCATTATTTAGCCAGCCCCACATCTTTTCTTAATTGCTCTAACTCTGCTGTACGTTCACGGCCTGTGGCGATTGCTACGCTAGCCCTCTCTGCAGTCATAGTATTTACAATACTTAACAACGTTTTAGAATCATAATCATCTAAAAACTCAAACATAAGAACAACATCTTCATATTTCATAACAGGTTCTATAATCATCTCTGCAAGCATTGCTAAAACTATAGGACGTGTGCGGGTATCTAAATCTGCCATGTATATTCTTTCTTTGTCAGTAATAGGCTCAAGGTTTTCAATCTTTTTAGAAATCTCTCTTATTCTTGGCATCTCATCAACAAGTTCTTTTTTAAGATAATAATGGTCGTTGTTTATACGCTCCCAATCCTCCGTCTTTAATCTTTGTAAAATAACAACTGGCGTCTGCTCTTTGTAGAACCAACTACGCCAACCTTTTGGTTTGTGTAACTTAGACAGTGATGGGAGTTTTACTTCTTGCCGTTCCCAATACTCTTGCCTCATCGCTCCTAGGTCTACTAGGGGGGCGTCTAACTGACCTGTTACGTTTACCATACCTACCTATAATGTCATGTCTGCGCTTATTGCGTATGCGCTATAATTTGAGAAATCCCCATTACCTCTAAATTTAATAGTAAAAGTTTCTGTGATTTCTCCTCCTGGAGTTAATGGTCTTGAGAAAGCTGTGACAGTTCCATTTGTCAATGCAATACTTCCTTCTGTACCAAAGTCCAATCGTACTAGTGGCAATGTAGTTTTGTCCACATATGCATTGTATATTGTTTCATTTTCTGCAGTTGTTGTAATATCTAATGTAACGTCTGCTTTACCTCTTGAAATTTTGTTATTCTGTAACCAAGTAGTTCCAGTCTTTCCAGGAATAGCAGTGTTATTATTTGCTATTTTTAAAGCAACCGTTTTTAAATTTGAGAACTCAGTCAAAGTAGGGTTTGCATCATTAACCAATGGTATTGTAACATTACTACCTACCATTTTGTAAATGCCTTTCAAAAGATTTTGAGGGTCTGCGCTACCAGCAACTGCCGTTGCTGAGCTTGTGACTCCTGCGTTAAGGACTGCTGTAAGCTCTGTAATTGTCTCAGTGTCGGTGTGGTCTAAATCTATTACTCCGTCAGACACGATTGCAGCATGGTCTCCAGACGCATAACCTGTGTCTGCACTACCTCCAGTATCCAATATCTTCATGTATTTTTCACCTATTTCTACAGAGTGACCGTCAGTTCTATTAATCCTTATACCGTCAGCAGCAGTAGCTGCAGAAAAACTTACAGTCAAATCGGTTGGTAATAATGGGTCTGCAGTCGGTGCTGCAGGAAATGCATTATTAGAATAATCGTCTCCGTAAAATTCAGTAAAGTTACCATCAGATGAATCTTCACTAAATTGAGCAGTACAAACCGTATCTAAAGTAATAAATCCGCCAGCAGTATAATCTGCCTCTAAAGTAACTTCATTAGGAACCACACCACCTACTAATGTAAAAGCACCTCCAGTTTCTTTTGCTAATACTGAAAGCGAGTCTACACTTGAAGTCAATTTTGATGGTGTTTTTGTAGAGCCAAATTCTGTGGTTACTCCTATTGCTCTACCTAAAAGAGCTTTCCAACCTGTACCTTGACACGCCACTTTTAACGGTAAACTAACATTAATTGGCCCACGTGCATGAAATGCATCCGTTGACTGACCAATGCTAGGTATAGGTGCAATATTCATTTCTACTGCCCTAGGGTCAAATGTGTCCAATAGACCTAAGTGTAACAAAGTAGAGTCAGGAGGATTTCCATAACTTGTTTCTACTTCGTAAGCTGCCTCTACGTTTTGTGTAATTTTTACCATTTTAATTTACCACCTCATAACTTGTGATGTCACAGTTAAGAACGTAACGAAACCATCGGCGATTCCTATCCGACAGGTCTGTGCGACTAGTCAAGACAATACTTGCATAATCACTATTAAGTGCAGTTCCAGCGCTTTTAGCGCGTCCTGCGTGAATGAGGTGTACTACCCCAGTGTAAAGGCGTCTAAGCCTATCTCTGCTTACTGCTGTGGACATATCTATTGCGATAGATGCAGTGTGTCTATCTACTCCCTTACCAATACCTAACATATCATGTCCGCCAGAAACTTCATAACATCTTATAACGTCGTTATTTTTTAAATTATATTTACCCATATCCCAAGATTCGTCTATCTTTAATGTGCCACCTGCTGATGTAAGATTATTACCTACACCACTTGCTACCTCTGACCAGTTGTTACTTAACAAATCTACCACTGCTGTTACAGGGTCTGCCAGTGTCGCATAGGTTGCAGCCATCAATATACGTTATCTAAGGCGGTCCTCCCTACGCCAAATCCGCCAATAGCTCTTGCCATTGCCATACCTCTATCTAATCTGCCTCCGTCTTTCAACACCTTCATTGCCATCTCTTCAAATCGCTGTGAACGTGCTGCGTTGTCCATAGAATCATCGCCTTCTTGCATCAAATTTAAATCATCATTCATTGCAATCATTGCTGCTGTAAAATAAATAGTTGCTAATTTTATATCATCTGGAGTAGAAGCAGTCCTGTATCTGTACGTAACATACGCATCTACACCCTGCGGACTACTGTTCATCATATTCATAGTTGCATAATTATTAATGTAGACAATACCACGTTCTGTGTCTACCCACCAATCTTTGTTTACAGAATCTGTAACTGTGTTAGTTCCTGTTTTATTTGCAACATATTCAGTGTATGCAGAACCATCCCAGACATTTAGTTTATCAGTACCGCTTGCTAAATCTACAATAGGATAATGCTCTAGTTGTATTCTGCCCCTAGAGTTTACTACATTAGACCTTACTAATTGTATTCTTGCTCTTTCGTTTGTCACTGTACCTGCTCTTGATGTAGCCCATGCGTGATTTGTAAGCTCGTCTACACGTGCTTCTGACATCTCAATAAATGAATCTACAACTGTATTAGTTGGCGTAGTAGAACCGCTAAATGCATCTACCTGAAGAAATTGTGCTACTTGAGTTGCAGTACAGTAAGCTACCATTATAGAATCCTACTCAATGCTGTATTCATCAACTTCTCGCCTGTAGTTGCTACAACCATACCATTCATGTCGATTGGTTGTCCTGCCATGTTCCAGCCGATTGCTCCAACTGGTAACGTAAGGTATCCTTGCTGTTGTGCCAATGGTGGAGGCCCTCCGCCATTTGCTGTGTAAAATTGTTCTCCGTTAGATAGTGTATCTATCTGTGGAGGTGGTAACTGCCAAGCTTGAGGTTGGGCGGCTGCTGTACCGACTCCGAACCATGTCCACGGTTTGAACATACTTGCACCGCCCTGCATAGGCATCTGCTGCTGCATATATGGGTTTGGCATCATTGGTTGTTGAGTCACGGCAGGAGCTTGCTGGAGTTGACCATCGCTTCCGTAAGGATTCTGCCAATTCAATACGCTATGATGTGCATTGTCCTCTGTAGCCCACTCCTCATGCAAGGTGAGACGAGCATTAAGCTCCTCCGCAGCCTCGTCACCATACATAGTTCTAGGATGCCAGTCTATCTGTGTGTTATAGACTTTCTTTAAAAATTCCATGTTGTCTGCTAAATCTGTAGGAACTTGTACATCAGTCTCCTTACAAAGTGCTTCTAACATCTCTACAGAGTTCTTAATAACTGGATACAAATATTGTACCATTCTCATTGTTGTATTCTCTGCCGCCTTCGCATCGTAATCTGGATGCTGTATTTTATCTACCGCTACAGGATTCAAATATCCTGATGGGCTTCCTGCATATCCGCTCATAATTTCCTCCAATATATTTCGTGTACCACTCCGTCAACCGTAAGTGAATAACCGTAAGTCTGTGGGACGTTCATAGTCCAAACCTCCTATTCTGACGGGTTGACAAAGCCGAGAGATACTCATCGTAATCGCGTTGGTGTAATTTACAGAATCCGCCTCCTGTAGTCATGCCACAATAAGGACACTCGTCTTTGCCATGTTTCCGCCTTAACCCCCACCACTTTCGTGATAGCCTTTTGTGTCTCATTGTGAGACGTTTCACATATAAGTCCAATTCATCATCAGACATTGCTTCCGCTGTTGGCATCATCTGTTGTTGTACTGGTTGTCTTGTAAGAACATTAGGGGCTGGAGCCACCTCTCGTGCTGGTTCCTCTGTTAGTGTGTGTTGAGGATTTTTGCGTACTAGGGTCGTCATTTGTGGTGGTCCAGCCATCAGTCTAAGTCCTCCTTATGGTCTCTATATGCTTCCATAAGTTTTAACATATCTCTAAGCCATCGCATCTTCATAGTCCACCTTTCCTCATCATCTGTGCTGTCCTTGTCGCAGCTTGTCCTACCTGTACCTCAGGACTGACAAAGGCTTTGACTACCAATGCTTTAATTGTTGACAAAATTACACTTACAGCTAAGACAAACATCAGGAATCCATTGTACAACCAAGCGACTCCCCATATTGCCATACCGTATTCTGTAACTACTGTATCATAATAATAACCGACATAAAGTCCAAGTCCACCAAACGCAAGGCCTAAACCCATTATC
>FUFK010039740.1_pt1 | contig 12270 bp, 6 predicted proteins | sample 1021851 | NCBI WGS metagenome assembly FUFK01 (sample SAMEA51879418, study PRJEB19060) | metagenome
GAGAAGTATGACAGAAAGATCTTCAGAGCTATCACTAAGGCAGCTAGAAAAGCTAGCCCAATTACAAAGACTAACTTTGTAGAGCCCGGTGGTACACAGATCAAGGTTGGTGCAGCAGGCTCCAACGCTGACCAAGCTTACACTGCTACTTCACTTATTAACGCTTTCTATGATGCAGCTGCTGCACTAGATGAGAAGGGTGTTTCTAATGATGGTAGAGTAGGTGTACTTAACCCAAGACAGTACTACGAACTTATCCAAGAGACAGGTTCTAACGGTCTTATCAACAGAGACGAGACAGGTACAGCATTACAAACAGGTAATGGTATCATCGAAATCGCTGGAATTAAGATCTTCAAGTCAATGAACATTCCTTTCTTTGGCAAGTTTGGTACTAAGTACGGTGCTACTGATGGCACAACTCCCGGTGTAACAGACCCCGGAAACACAGGCGACTTCGTAGGAGAGTCAATGGGTGACGATCATAACGTTACTGTTAACGACTACGGACAAGAAGCTAAGTTTAACAACTCATGTGGACTTATCTTCCAGAAAGAAGCTGCCGGTGTTGTAGAAGCAATCGGACCACAAGTTCAAGTAACAAGTGGAGACATCTCAGTGGTTTACCAAGGTGATGTAATCCTCGGAAGACTTGCTATGGGTGCGGACTTCTTAAACCCAGCTGCTGCTGTAGAATTGTACGCTGGTACAAACACAGCACCAACAGCATTTGGTTAATTTTTATTTTTTATACGGGAGCTTCGGCTCCCCTTTTTTTTATTATGGCTTCCACAACTATTGACCTCGATACAGAACTATCCGCAGTAAACTCTATACTGGGAGCTATAGGTCAAGCACCAGTAACGTCTTTGGTTTATGATAATCCAGAGATCGCATTTATTTATAACTTACTTCGTGATGCTAACGTAGATACACAAGCAGAAGGTTGGCATTTTAACACAGAACTACATGTAAAATATACACCTGACTCAGTTACAGGCAAGATAGCTATAGCCAACGATGTGCTACAGCTTGATGTGTCTAAAGGTTGGGCACGTAGAGAATACAATGTTGTAAAACGAGGTGGTTATTTATACGACAAGATAGATCATACAGATGACTTTTCTACAATAACTAGCATCGACTTAGATGTAGTTAAGATGTATAACTACGAAGATCTACCTACTGTATTTAAAAGATACATCACATACAGAGCATCCAGACAGGCAGCTACACAGCTAGTTGCGAATCCTAACTTAGTCAAACTAATTACACAACAAGAGTCTCTAGCACGAGCTGCTATTATGGAGTACGAATGTAATCAAGGTAATCATAGTATGTTTGGATTCCCAGAAAATACTGCATATCAAACTTATCAACCTTGGACAAATCTTAGACGCTAATGGCTAGTATTACACAAACCATCCCTAATTATGTGGGAGGTATATCGGAACAGCCCGATCAATTAAAATTTCCCGGACAAGTAAAAGATGTTGTCAACGCTATACCAGATGTGACACGTGGTTTATACAAGAGACCGGGTAGTAAAAGAATAGGCAGCAGTCCCTTATCCTCAGTGCAGTCAGGTGGTTCGTGGTTTCACTACCATAGAGATGAAGACGAAGGATCATACATAGGACAGGTAGCAGCTGATGGACAAGTCAGAGTGTGGCGTTGTAGTGACGGTACACTTATGACTACAGCCTACGGCACAGGTGGACAAACTGCAATACAAAATTACCTTGCAACAAGTGAACCAGAAAATTTACAATTCCTTACTATCAACGACACTACCTTTATTAGTAGTCGTGACAGTACTAATGCTAACACGCTGGTAGGTACAACAGGAAGTGCACAAGCTTATCCCGATGCACACTTTGCGTTNATAGAATTAACTAGAACAGAAAATGGTAGACAGTATGCACTGAACGCTTACGACGACAGCAGCACTACCACCATAAACAGAGCTACACGTGTCAAAATTATAAGTGATACACTTGATGAAACAACAGGCACAGGACAATGCCGTGGTATTGGAGTACAAACTTTTAGTGTAAACAGTGGCTCTAAGAAGAACTTAATATTTAAACTCAACACTCTAGGTCAGCAGGGTCAGATACAAAGTGGTAATGATGTAGAAGACTTTGCTTGTTCTTACAGTAGGCAGATAACCTTACTTCATGGTGGTGAAGGTTGGGTCACAGGAGATCAGGTAACTGTTACTATGGACCAAGCAAAAGGTCGTACAATAACAGGTTCGATTAGTGGTGGAGCGTCCAGTAAAGGAGAGTCACCAGCTACATATACAGTTGAAGTTACAGATCATGAAGCGATAACTGTCAAAGCTAACATTAAAGCTATACGCCCTGCACCTACACCATTTGATTCTGATACAGCTGTGACCGTTGATACTATACTTGGTGGGTTACAAGCTGAGTTTACTGGTACAGGTATCACAGCTACAGTTATAGGTAATGGTTTATATCTTACAAAATCTAGTGCATTTAACATAGAAATTGTAGAAGATGACCTCATGCGTAACATGGGCTCGAGTGTAAATGATGTAACTTTACTACCTAAACAGTGTAAACATGGATATATAGTCAAGGTATCTAACGCTCGTATGTCAGATGAAGACGATTATTACCTAAGATTTGAAGGAGAAAACGATAGAGACGGTACGGGATCTTGGACAGAATGTGCAAAACCCGGCATAGTAACAAGTTTTACTAACATGCCTATTGTTATACAACGTACAGCTACAACTACATTTACTGTAAAGCAGTTTACTTATGCTGATAGAGCAGTCGGTGACGATGAAACTAATCCAATACCATCATTTGTAGGTAAACGTATTAATAAAGTATTGTTTTTCCGTAACAGATTAGCCTTTTTATCAGGTGAAAATGTAGTACTATGTAGACCCGGAACTGTTGGTGTACCTAATTTTTGGTCAGAAACAGCTCTCGTTGTTAGTCCAAACGACCCTATAGATATAGCATGCTCCTCTACATTCCCATCTGAACTGTTTGATGGTATAGATATTAACACAGGTTTGGTAGTATTTAGTACAAACCAACAGTTTTTGTTATCATCTGATGACACAGTACTGAACCCTGATACTGCAAAGCTACGTAGTATATCTACATTTAACTATAACAAAAAGGTAGCACCAATATCTTTAGGTGTGACAATAGCTTACTTAGATAACTCAGGTAAATTTAGTCGATTTAATGAAATGGCTAATATTGCACGAGAAGGAGAACCTAATGTTGTAGAACAGAGCAAGGTTATACCTACTACAATATCAAAAGATGTAGATTTATTAACTAATTCTAGAGAAAATCAGATAGTTGCTATAGGTAAAACTGGATCTGATACTGTAATAGGATTTAGATACCTTAATGTAGGCGATAAACGTCAACAATCTGCATGGTTTAAGTGGAAGTTTAACAACCCACTAACCTATCATTTTATTATTAATGACGAATATTTCTTTTTAGATTCTGATTACTTTTTACAAAGTATGCGTTTAGTGCAGAAAGAAACTGATCCTAGTATCACACAAGATAATGTAGAATTTTTACTTCATGTAGATAATCATACAACTATCAGTGGTGGTAGTTTTAGTGCAGCAACTAATCTAACTACATTTAGTAGTGTCAGTTGGTTGCCAAGTGTAACTAGCCCTAACTATGATTTAGTTATTGTAGATACGAACACGGCTTCTACACGTGTAGGTAGATATGCAAAACCAACCTTAACTAGCAGTAATAGCTTTACAGTACCGGGAGACTGGTCTGGTGTAACACTAACTATAGGTTACATATATGAATACAGTGTTAAGTTTCCAAGATTATATTACACTAAAACAGAAGGTCAACGGTTTTTATCTGATGTTAATTCATCACTTGTAGTTCACAGAGTTAAGTTTCACTTTGGTAAAATAGGTCTATATGAAACTACGCTTGAACGTGTTGGTAAAACAGATTATACAGAAGTATATGAATCTACAATTTTAGATGAATATGATGTATCAGATGCACCATACTTAGACGAGTATATANAAACNNTACCTGTATANGAACAGAATACAAACGTAGATATTACACTTAAATCTAGCCATCCCGCTCCATCTACTCTANGAGCTATGACATGGGAAGGTTACTATTCACCTAGATATTATAGACGTGTCTAATTACATACACCCAATAACAGAAGAGGCTGCCAAAGAGGTGGCCTCTAACCTACGTCCAGATGACCTCAGAGAGGTGACAGAAGGGCATGGGTTAGATCCATCCATACTCCTACCTAAAGTGGCTCAGGAGGGCTCTGCTGTGTATTTCACAGTACCAGACGGCGAGACCGCCGGACTAGCAGGAGTCGGAAATGATGGTGCAATCTGGATGCTATGCACTCCAGCTATTCATCGTTATCCAATTACATTTGCGAGAGAAGCGAAACGGTATGTCGATAGCCGTGATGAACCTCTCTTGTGGAACATTGTAGACTGTAGAAATACAGTACATTTAAAACTATTAAAGTTTTTAGGTTTCAAGTTTTTACGTAAGTTTAAGCATGGACCAAATAATTTACATTTTATAGAATTTTGCCGTGTGTGCTCCAGATCCTAATGCTGGTAGACGTGAAGCTGCTCGTCAGAAAAATAACGAGCGGATAAACAAATACTACGCAGACTCCATTAAACAATGGAATAGAGAAACAGATTATAAACAAAACGTCCAAACCATTCAAGGTATAGGTGCATCACGTACCCGTAGTGATTTTGACGTGTTCGCCTTACAGCAGCAAGGCTCAGGTTTACTAGCTAAACAAGAAGCTGCTAAAAAATATTACGCTAGCAAAAGTGTAGACGAAGGTGGCAGATCTAATAGGTTTGGTAAAAACAAAATGGCAGATTATCTAAATAAGATAGCTGCTGTAGATCGTCAGGAATTTGCACTTGCTACTGTAGGAGAAGCTACTGCTGAAACAGGTAGAGAAAGAAGACAACAAGCTATGATAGACAAACAGAATCAAGCTCTTGGTTCAGATCCACAATTTGGTATGCCAACTATGGACCCCGGCGCAGATCAAGCTGGTCAGTTAATGAATACCATTAGTTTTGGTCTAAACGTAGCTACAGGTATTGCTGGTTTAGCTACAAGTGATGCTCGAGTAAAAGATAACATAGATCGTGTAGGTACATCACCTCAAGGCTATGGTATCTTTGAATGGAACTACAAAGGAGAATCTCCTGATAATAGATATCGAGGAGTAATAGCTCAAGATGTTGTCAAACAGAATCCGATGGCTGTTGGTATTCTAGACAACGGACTACTAGGTGTTTACTATGATAAAATTGATGTTGAATTGGAGGCTGTTTAATGGCTACATTACCTAATAATCCACTCTTTAATATTTCAGATACTAATTATCTTGGTATAGGCTTTGGTGCTTCTGACTCAATGGCTAGAGGCATTAACACGTTAACAGCAGATAATTCTCAAATGTTTGCCATGTATGGTCAACAAGCTATTGCCATGGCTGCTCAACGATCTTCTAACTATCAAAAGTTTGGTAATTTATTTAAAGAAGCTGCTACTGCTAAAGCTGCAATAGATAAATGGAATGATGCTAGAGATTTAGACAACGAATATAATCCAAACAAAGATAAAGAGAAAGAAGAAAAACCCGAAGGTGGTACACCCGAAGGCGGACCGTCAGGCGGTGAAGCAGAAGAACCTAAAGAAAAAAAAACTAAAAAGGTTAAAGTAGAAGAGAAAAAGCAGAGTATAGATATTAAAAAAGATGAAGCTCAGTTAACTCATAATGCCCTAAAAACAGCAGGGGAATCTAATACAGTAGAAGCTACAACTGATGCTATTAATACACTTAATGTAACTTCAGCTCCTAATCTTAAAGAACAGACTCAACTAAGTAAACAGTCTATTATAAATCAATTTAAAGGATACAGTGCTTATAGATATACTGAAAAATTCCCAGCTAATCTATATGGTGGACAGCCCGGGGAGCCGCCTATGAGTATTGAGATGCTTATAAATAATGATAAAATAGGTCAAGCAACTGAATTAAGAAAAAATCTAGCTAAGTCATTTATGTTAACAGCTGGTGTGTATGATAGAAACTCACCAAACTTTATTGGATTTAGAAGACGTGTCAACATGCTAAAAGAAATTAAACAGTATGATGATACAGTTTATAATACATACTTAACTAAAAAGCTAGACGAAGTTACAAAAGATAACGATTATAAAAGACGTAGTACTTTAGCTGCTGGTTTTGCAGATAAAGATATACCCGCTTCAGANACTNTNTCNGAGTACATACANACATACGAAGGTGAAACTGGTATAAAAGATAATCCACGTGTATTTCGTAAGTTATATACTGATTTAGAGTATCTTGTAGAAAAAAATATGATTAAAGTTACGGATCTTACAGCAATAGAAAAGTCAATAATGACTCATAGGTCTACTAATAAAGAAATAAAACTAGCTGATCTTAATGCTAATAGTAAGGCATTTGTTGCACAGATACGAGGACTTAAATTAAAAGCTGGAAGACAAGAGTTGCTCAACAGAGAAGCTGAAAAGTCAAACGCAATAGCTATTGACGTAGATGCAGAAATAGAAAAGCTCAATCAGGTTACCACTAATCCAGATTCTATGCCATCTAAAGCTGATAGAAATAAAGCTTTACTAGCAGTTAGTGCTAAACATAATATACCTATAGGTGATAAACGTTTAGATAACCTACGTAAACATTTAGTATGGGAAGAAAAAGACGATCAAGAACTTTATATTAAGTTTATGGAAGATCTACAAAAGAATCCTCTTGATGTTTTAAATAACTTATCAATAAGATTAGGCGAGTTCAATACTGGGTCTATACGTAAGCAGGCTCTTGATGAAGCTAACAAAGTAAACGGATTAGTAACTCACAAAAATGTTGTAAGCGATTACGAAGGATTAGTTGATGCTGATATCAGAAGTTTATTTGGAGATGCGGGTAAAACTAAAACACTCCACGTTGATGACTTAAAAGATGTTCAGCTAAGTGCTAAACAATATTTTCGTAATGAATTTCTTAAAGCATTACCCGGGGCAAGTAGTGCAGAAGATGCAGCTGCTGCCGCATTAGCAAAAGTTAAAGCTATAAGTAATGCAAAAGGTCCAGACGGATTACGTGTCGATTATAAAGATACTCTATTTTATAAACGGTCTCAACCAAGATCCGTTAAAACACAGCTAGATAGAGATTTGTTAAATACTTTACGTGAAGTAAATGCAAATCCTGTACAGATGCTAAATAGTACTGAGTACTGGAAGGGAGAAGATCTAGGAGCAGCTAAACAGGCTCTCGATTATATCAATAATGTGCCCGGGGCGACATTTCCTGTTTACTATGCTAAGATAGCAAATGATCTACCGGGGTATAGTAGCCATGAACTGATGCTATTGCGTCTTGACAAGCTTGGCATGCTACCTAAAGATGTTAAAGTAACTAGCCCAGAAAAAGATAATATAGATAATATTTTTACACTTGAAAAGTTTTTATATAAACCTACAAATGGTAAAACTATACGAGGATTTTATGAATTAGGTGAGAATACTGACTGGTATTATGAATCTAATCACAGCAGATACGCATATCTTAGATCTGATTTACCAAACGAAAGATATAATACTATTGATGCTGGTAAGAATAGAACATCTATAAACAACTTACAAGAACTTACATTCCCACAAGTAATTGCAGCTTGGGATAATGGGTATGGACATAAATCAGGTCTGGGAGCTTTTGGTTTTACTAAATCACAGTTGCTTTCTCTTGTTCCTAACGAAGGAGAAGAGTTTGGAGACCTTGATTTCCGGAATGGTAAGTTTGATGCAGAGTTTCAAAAGAAAGCATTTGATGCCTTACGAGATAGGCAGTTATATAATGACAAAATGTTTTGGGGATTAGATCCTAGCTTTAATTCTCAGTTTAATGTAAGTGAAGATTTTGCAGAATCTATAGGATTAGATGTTAATTATTTTAAAGGTGTAAATCAACCTAAATATATAAACTTCACGTTATTTGAAGAACTTATGAATGAGGAATTATGAACGAAGAAGAACAGTATAATGTAGAGACGTCATATACGTCGCCTGCCTTAAACGCCGCTGAATCGTTAGATCAACAAATAGATCAGGCTGAACAAGCTAGACAAGTAGAACANAATATTAGTGAAGAAGATCAGCAAACACAAGCTGAACTAGATGACCCTAGAAANGNAGAAAGATGGGGTCTGAAAGCTGTTGCTAAAGAACTACAGTCAGTTGTTACAGGTGGAATACAAGATACTCTCTCCTCCGTTGCTACATTTCCTGAGCGTACTATTGACGCTGTAAATGGTAATATGCTAAAGGAGAAAAGAGAGCAGGGATTCTATAAACCTGACTGGTCTCCTTTTAACTCTTACGATAACCCAATCATTACAAAAACATGGTGGGGTAAGCTAGCTCGAGGTACGGTACATTTTGGTACACTAGCTGCTGGTACAGTATTAGCTGCAAAAGGTGCAGTTGCTGCTGGTATACCTATAGCTGGTGTAGCCGCTACTAAATTATTAGGTGCTCCCAGTCTTGTACGTGCAGCTGGAATAGGTGCTATATCTGACCTTGTATCTAAAGAGTCTGATGCAGAAAATGCTTTAGGTTCACTTAGAGATCACTATGGATTTATAGATACACCACTGAGTACAAAAGAAGCTGACCATCCTATTATGATGAAATTTAAAAACATCGTAGAAGGCATGGGAATAGGTCTTGTATTCGACGGTGTTGCTTTAGCTATAGGTAAAGGAGCNAAACCTATCGTAGAAATGGTACANAAACGNAATAAAAGTATCATTAGCGGAACAACAGAAAAAGGTTTAGACGAATTACGAGCATACGAAGAAGGTTTTAGAGCAAGTAAAAATAGACCTTTAGCAGACTCACATCAAGGTGCACATTTATCAGTAGATGACCCTTATGATGTATTTACAAATCAGAAAAGAATACGTAATGAGTTTGATGCAGCAGAAGGATCAGCTGGTAACTTGGTAAGACCGATGCAACGAGAGCGTGGTGCTATGTATACTGACTACACTGAAGAAGTTGTAGAGGATATTTTATCAAAACTGTACAGTAATAATAAATTTAAAAAGATTCTTGATGATGTAAACAAAAAGAAAATATCATTAGTAGATGCTTTTGGAGATTCNATAGCTGCACATCAGCGTATNACAGCTGGTAGAAATGCAGCTGAGATGTCAACCGCAGATTATGTACAAGAATTATTCCAATCTAGAGATACTTATGATCTTACTGACATAGATGGTAACTTAGTTGATACAATCGAGACACTTACAAGTAAAAATGTTGTTGTAGCTGATATGTTAATTAGTACTTTGTTACAGCAAGTGCGTGATTTAAGCACTGGTGTCAGAGAAATATTTGATTTTGTAGATGTAAGAGACGTAGATGGACCACTAGAACAGGTAAGAGATACAATGTTTTTCTTACTTACTGAAGTTAAAAAAGCTAGAATTATCAAATCACAAAACTTTGCAGAACTAAAGGCGGGTCAGAAAAGAAGTTATCTAAAGAAAACACTTAGCAAAGAAATGGTAGACACTCGTGAGTCTATACAAGCTATACTAGATATTGCTGACGACGATCCAGATATGTTAATGGCTTTATTTGAGGCATTTTCATCTATGCAGACTGTTAATAATATAGATGACTTTAACGCTTGGGCGAGAAANATGATAAAAGGTGGTGTTATTGAAGGTAAACAACAGAAAGGTGCTCTTATTAGAGAACTTGAAGGTGTATTTTCACACAGTGTATTAAGTGGACCTAAGACATCTGCTCGTGCTATAATTGGTACATCAGCTTTTACNTTTACTAGACCTATGGCAACAACTCTAGGTGCAGTATTTAGATACCCATTTACTGGTGACAGTCGCACAATACGTACAGGTTTAGCTAGTATGAACGCTATGATAGAAGCTATACCAGAATCTTTTGAGTTATTTAAAACTAGACTTGGTGGTTACTGGAGTGGTGAAATAGCAAATGCTAGAACACGTTTNTCTGACTATACACAAGGAGANGATAACTGGGAAGTACTGAGACGATTTGCAGAAGATAGTCCTGATGCAACTTTGGGAGACAAGGCTGCATTTTATATAGCTAACATAGCAAGATCTATGAATGATAATAGATTTTTGACATACTCTACTAAACTTATGGCAGCGACTGACGATGCGTTTGCATATATTATAGGTCGTGCTAAGATGAGAGAAAAGGCACTATTGGGTGCTATGGATGCTAAAGCAGCTGGAGCATTATCAGATAATATTGAAATAACACCNGAACTTATCAAAAATTACGAGAACAAGTTTNANCGTGATATATTTGATGCTAACGGTAATGTAACAGAAGAAGCTGCAAACTTTGCACGTAAAGAAGTTACACTTACACAAGACTTAACTGGATTTGCAGCAGGCTTAAACTCTGTATTCCAACAGAACCCATGGGCTAAGCCTTTCTTCTTGTTTGCAAGAACAGGTGTAAACGGATTAGCACTAACTGCAAAACATACACCCGGATTTAACTTTCTTGTTAAAGAATTTAATGATATAGCATTTGCTAGACCCGGACAGCTTACACCTGAGCTAGCTTCTAAATATGGTATTACATCAGACCAAGAGTTATTTAATGCTAAAGCACTACAAACAGGTAGATTAGCGATGGGTGCTGGATTAATATTTATGGCAAGCCAAAAGTGGATGCGTGGTGAAATGACTGGTAATGGTCCTGTAGATAGACAAATGAGACAAGGTTGGATTGATGCAGGCTATAAACCAAACACTATAAAATTTGGTGATATACAAGTAGATTATAGCTCCTTTGAACCTTTTAACTTAATTATGTCTACTGTTGCTGATATAGGTGACGCTAGTTTACTAATGGGTGAAGAGTGGACAGAAGACAACTTACTTAAGGTGTCACTTCTTGTATCTCAAGGTGTAACAAGTAAATCTTACATATCAGGTTTACAAAGCTTTGCTGATTTAGTTGGAGGTAAACCCGGTCAAGGTGCTAGAATAGCTGGTGGTCTTATGAACAATGCTTTAGGTTTAGGTGCGTTAAGACGTGACTTAGGTAAACTATTCAACCCATACATGAAAGAGCTTAACTCAGGTATCGAGGATAGTATACGTAACCAAAACTTATATGCAGAAGCATTTGCCGGTCAAGGTGAGAAGATACCAACTAAGTATAGTGTACTAGACGGTAAACCTGTTAATCCATATGACTTCATGACTCGAGCATATAACATGTTTAGCCCTATCGCTTTCCATTTAAGTCCTAGCAAAGGTCGTGAGTTACTGTTTGCAAGTAAATATGATGCTAGACTATCAGTGCTATATTCACCACAAGGCGATGACTTAACAGATGAAAACTTCTTAAGATCTAGATTTCAACAAGAAATAGGTAAAGAAAGACTAGACGTCAAATTAGAACGTCTTGCTCGTAACCCTAGAATACTTGCATCTATAGAACAGATGAATAAAGATATTGCATCTGGTCAAAGAGCTTTATATGAAGCTAAAGACTATTACCATTATCAAGTGATAGATGATATCTTTGAAGATGCTAGAAATGTAGCTTGGGCTAGAATGACTGCTTTACCAGAAGTAGAATTACTAAGAGAAAAAGAAAGATTAAAAACTGTCCAAAGATTAAGGAAAACAGATCAAAGCACAAACCTCCTTTCAATGTATAAATAATGGCAACAACATTCGTAGATTACACTGGGGATGGAAACGCAACTAAATCGTTTTCCTTCCCTTCTTATAAAGTAGAAGATATTAAAGTTGATGTAGATGGTGTCATAAAATCATCAGGTACACACTATAATATAACAAGCTACACAACAACTGGTGGTGGTAATGTTGTCTTTACATCAGGCAACATACCAGCTAGCCCAGCTTCTATACGTATCTTTCGTGATACAGACGTAGACACAGCTAAGGCTACATTTACAGCAGGGTCAGCAGTTAAGGCAGACGATCTTAACAACAACATGACACAGATTCTGTATGCTGCACAAGAAGAACAGAATCAAACTATAGTTACATCTGATTTAAAAGATGGTTCTATAACAACAGCTAAAATACTAGATAGTAATGTAACAACAGCTAAAATA
>FUFK010060864.1_pt1 | contig 12264 bp, 13 predicted proteins | sample 1021851 | NCBI WGS metagenome assembly FUFK01 (sample SAMEA51879418, study PRJEB19060) | metagenome
AACGCGCTCTATCGTCCTGCGCATCTTGCCATGGGGAAACCGGTCTGGGCTCGGGTGGCGGCAACCCACCCCTGATCGGTCAAAGCGCTGAGTACCACGCCGAACAATTGCGACGCTGGCGCAACGGTGAGCGATACGGCGATGCACTAAACGTCATGCACGATGCGGCCAGCAAGCTGCAAGAGAGCGAAATCAGCCCACTCGCGGCGTATATTGCGTATGGTCCGGAGCCGTCTCGTCGTCTCGGATTTCCGGAAGAATGCCCCTGACTGTATCATCGCGATCCCAGAAATGGTGTTTCAGTGCCGCAATGACATGCAGCGGCACCAGCAATGCGAGGCCGATAACGCCTAGGACATGAAGGCTCTCCGCCCAGTCGAGTACTTGATACTGCCACGCTGGGGAGAGTGTATGAAAGGGCATCGGGGGTATAGCGACCAATCCGGCAAGCCGCAGAGGCTGCACCGGCTGTATCGCCGACCACATCGCCCATCCGCTCAGCGGAAGTAGCGCGAACAGGCCATAGAAAAGGTACTGTGTGATATGTGCTGCCGTGCTCTGCCAGCTTGGCGCATCGGCGTCGTTGACCGGATCGGGGACAAAAAGCCGCCAGCCAAACCTCAAGATGGCGAGGAACAGAATGGTCAGCCCCAGCTCGCTATGCAATTCGTAGGTGGCAAGCTTGCTTGCCCCGACGGGATAGCGCGACATCATCCAACCTGAGCCGAGCTGAAAGAGAACCAACCCTGCCATTATCCAGTGAAACCAGACACCGACCGGAGAATACTTCCCATGCTCGGTATAACTGACCGCCCATCTTCGGATTAGGTCATGAAGCCTCATGCAGCCGCTCTGTTACCAAGCGATCGATAGAGTATCGTCAATGCAGCGATTAGATAGACCAGGCTCGCGGGGGCCCACATAACGATACCCGCAATCTGCTGATCCTCGATCGGCGAGAGACCCCACAAGCGGGTCGTTAGCCAATGTGGCGCATAATACGCACGGTGCGCAAAGGTAAGTAGCGCGCCAAGTGCCCCCATTGCGACCATCGTCGCCAACAGCCCTGTCGCGGCAGCTGGAGCCGGCGATCGAATGACCTTGACCCACCAGGCTGCTGCCGTGGCGACAATGCTGATTTGCATGAGCCAGAAAACCGCGTCGCTACTCATCGCCAGTTCGTACAATTGAGGAGCATGCCAGGCCCAGAAGGTGATGGCATGTACCGCAGTCCATACGGTCAACGTCCCGGGCAAGCTCTTGTCCTCGAGCCGAAAGGCCGCAATGAGCAATGGGGCGAAGACCGCTGCGAGTATGACATCGTGGATGATGCGAACTGTGAACAATGCGGATCCGAGCGCGCAGAAGGGGCTGATGTAGAGAAGGCAGAAGACGATCAGGATTGCGTATGTCGGCGTGGCTCTCAGACTTTCGCGTTGCCAATATGCGCCCCCTACCACGACCAGAAGGCAGGCGACCAATTCGGGTGCGAAATTCCAATTGGTTAACCAGCCCCCAGGATCTGGAGCTTTTCCGCAATAGGGCAACCAATCGTGCAGCATCCGTCTCCCGTGAGCGTGTGGTTAGATCAGCAATAAAGCTCACAACAGTCTTTGGTGTCCTGCAAACCGACGCAATGAGCAGATAGCGATCGCAACCTAGGATGAAAGACGCTCGGACAGAATTTAGGGTCCCGAGAGCATGTAGGTAGGCCATAATCGGTGAACCGCATTCGCTCTGATCATACCCGTGAGCCAGGTGAAGGTCGGCTTTGGCTACAATCGCGTCTGAAGCCGACCGTCCGCTACCGGCCCAAAGACGCCAGGCTGCTCTCCGTGGGACCTGTCGGTCGGCTCAGCGCCCCAAATCCAGACGTTCATGATCAGTCCCGAACAGATTGAAAGCGGCCGCATTTCTTAGTTCGATTTATCCCAGATTCGGGAGCATCTCGACCCAGAGAGGGAAACGAACGGACTCGAGAGACCGTCACTTCAGTGTCACTTAGGAATTTGAGTTAGAGACGAGGCATGGCCGCGAGCGAACTTGAGGGATCTCGGCTATCAGTTGCCAAGCCTGTCACCTAATTGTAACCTGCGCTGGAATTGGGGGTCGTATGAGAGAAGTGGGTCCCATAGCCGAATTGCCGCCAGCCGTGACACTTCGTGCGGCGAACATTGTGGCAAAGACCTCCAGCGCGATTGGCCGAAGTTTCTTCCCCGCCCTCAGTCAAGCCCTGGCTCAGGAATTTGGTGTTCGGTGGGTCTTCGTTGGACAGTTCGAGCCATCAGAATGGGATACTGCATCGACGCTCGCATTCTGGGACGACGGCCCCGCTGTCAACTTCTCCTACCACTTGGCCAACACTCCTTGCGCAGATGTTAGAGACAACCGCGCTTGTTGCTTTCCCGATAACATTCAGCAGTTGTTTCCGCAGGACCACATGCTCGCCGAGATGGGTGCGCGAAGCTATGCGGGCGCGCCTTTGCGCGCAGCGGATGGACGTGTGTTGGGGCTGATCGCCATGCTCGATACAGAGCCGTTCGCCTGCTCTGACACGATCATTCAGGTTCTAGAATTGTGTTCGGGCCGGGCCGCTGCCGAACTCGAACGTATCGTGACGGCTTCACTGAATGAACGGTTAGGTCGAATTATTGAAGCTTCAATCAGCGAAGCTTACGTTTTCGATGGGAGCACCTATCGATTCGAACTCGTGAATAGAGGTGCGCGCGAAAATTTGGGTTACTCAATGCCCGAACTGCGCAAATTGACTCCATGGGATCTGAAGCCCGAGTTTTCGAAAAGAGAGTTTCTCGATTATGTCGATCCGCTCAAGACCGGACAGGTTCCAGTATTGCGCTTCGAAACCAACCATCTGAGAAAAGACGGAACGACTTATCCTGTCGCTGTCGAGCTTCAGTACTTCCCCGATGCTGGTTCAGTATTTTTTGCTTCTATTTCAGATGAGACCGAACGAAAGAAACAGGAAGAGCGCGAACAGTTGCTCCTACGCGAAGTCAACCATCGCGCGAAGAATATCCTTGCGGTCGTGCAGGTGCTCGCTCGACAATCTGCCAAACACGAGCCGGAGGATTTCTTAAACCGGCTAGAGGTGCGGATTGCCGCTCTAGCAGCCAGCCACGACGTACTTGTAAACCACGCATGGCAAGAAGTTCCATTGGAAGAGCTCGTGCGTTCGCAATTGGGCCATTTCGAAAGTTTGATTGGCGATCGTATCAATCTTGATGGGCCAGCTTTGACAATGCTCCCAAGCGCAGCGCAGTCTTTCGGAATGACTTTGCACGAGCTCGCAACCAACGCAGCCAAATATGGTGCTCTCGCTAACGAGTCGGGGACGGTAACCATCTCCTGGGAGCTGACGGTCAACAAGGAGGGCGAGAGAGTTCTTGATTTGCGTTGGGAAGAGCTCGGTGGCCTAGAAGTGACCGCTCCCGACCGTCAGGGTTTTGGATCGATGCTGATAGAGCGCAGTCTGGCCCAGCAATTTGGCTGCAAAGTTCAGATCGATTACCGACCGGAAGGATTGACCTCCCGGTTCAGCGTTCCATCGAAGCTTGTTTTGGCTTCGTAGCATTCATGACCTTCATAGCTTCATAACAAGGCCTTTAACCCGGCGTTGCAGCACCTCCGGGAAATTCGCACGGATTGCCTCGGAACTTGGGCGATCATCGTGACATTGATCGATTAGGAGGCTAACATGTTACTCGAAAAAATCAAAACCCCCGGACTTTCCCATCTTTCTTACTTGCTCGGGGCGGGAGGTAAGGCTGCCGTTATCGACCCTCGTAGGGACTGCGAAATCTATGTCGAGAAGGCACGAAACGAAGGCCTGCGGATCACCCATATCTTCGAGACCCATCGCAACGAAGACCTGGTTTCCGGTGCGCCCATACTCGCAGAGCTGACCGGGGCGGAAGTGTTCCACGGCCCCAACGCGGACGGCGAGGTGGTATACGCAAAGACCACGAGAGAAGGCGACTGCCACGCGATCGGTCAACTCGAGATCCGCGTCCTCGAAACTCCGGGCCATACCTTCGACCACGTCGCCTATGCCATCTTCGATAGCGAGTATCCCGACAAGGCAGTCGGCGTTTTCACCGGCGACGCGCTGTTTGTCGGCGATGTTGGCCGAACCGATTTCTACCCCGATCGCAAGCGCGAGGTCGCGAGCTTACTCTTCGACTCGCTTCACAAGATCTGCGATCTTGGCGACCAGGCAATTATTTATCCCGCACACGGTGCCGGTTCGGTGTGCGGATCGGGTATGGCGGACAGGGAGTTTTCTACGGTCGGTCACGAGCGCCGCAACAACCCAATGCTCCAGATCGAGGATCGCGACGCGTTCATCGATCGCAAGGTGAACGAGAACCATTACCAACCACCCTATTTCCGGCTGATGGAACATCTCAACCTGGTGGGCGGCGAGGCCGCACCGCGCGTGCTCCGACCCCAACCGATGAGCCTTGGCGAACTATCGTCCTGCGATGCCGGCAGGGTAATCGATGTCCGCGAGCCACTTGCCTATGCGGCGGGGCATCTTCCGGGCAGCATCAACCTACCGGTCGGCATGATCCCGGCCTTTGCCGGATGGTTCGTTAGCGAAGGCGAAAAGCTCGCGCTGGTGGCTTCGTCGCAGGACCAGCTATCAACCGCAATGGAGCATCTGGTGAGGATTGCACTCGACAACATCGTCGGGGGATATGTCGGTGTGGTTCCAGCCGCAGCCTCGGGGAAAACCATGCGCTCGATCCCGATGATCGGGACGAAAGAAGTCGAACGCCGCTTGCAGGAAAAGCCCGGCGACTGGACCTTGCTCGACGTGCGAGATGCTGACGAGCGGCAGGCGCAAGCGATTGAAGGGTCTCGTCACATCTATGTCGGCGAACTGAACGAGAAGTGGAAAGACCTCGACCCCCGCCAGCGTTACACGCTCATGTGCGCGAGCGGCATGCGCGCGACCGTCGCCGCCGGCTGGCTTGATGCGCATGGGTTCGACCATCTCGATGTGTATCTGGGTTCGATGGGGGCCTGGAAAGCCGCGTCTTAGCGGGCTAGTCTCATGGGCGCTGCGTAGCCAACGGTTGGGAAACTGGTCCGAGAGCCGATCCCGAAATATCTTTCCACGCTTGCTTTTCGCGTTGGCTAGAACTTTTTTCGCGCGCACTTATCGCTTAGCCCACAACTTCCGCTTTCCACGGTAGCGGGAATTAAGCGGTATGTCCGCAGTCGGCCCAGCAGCCGCCGTCGATAAGGCGTCCTGATTTTGGACGTTCACGGCTGCTTTCGGATCCCCTTTTAGCTGCCGATGCGGCGAATTCGAAAGCAGACGTAGAGCTGGAAACTGCCCGCGATTTAAGGGTCGCTCGGCTATAATTTCGTTAAGCGTTCAGCTCGCCGAGGCTTACCAACCAGCCACACGCCCGTTTCCGCCACCAGTTCCATCGAACAGATCGGAGCGCCATCTTCGTAGAGATCGGCGTGTCCGGCTTCGACCATGGCCTTGGCCTTGTCCAAAGCTCCGGCAATCGAGAGACATTCGAAGTCGATCTCTTCAATCACNGAATNGTGATCATCGCNNGCGNGNAGCTTNTANCTATGCATCACTTGCTNTCCGNNCCGTNTTCGCTGGAACTCTTTTTGCCGCCTTGGCCGCCNCGGCCGGAGCCGGACTTGTTGCCGCCGCCGCTTTCCTTGTTGACGGTCGCCCAGGCGCGNCGTTCGGCTTCTTCCTGCGAGACGCTGCGGTCCTCGTAGCTCACTTCGATGTGCTCGGCCTTGCGCTTCTGCTTGTCGGTGTATTTGTCCTTGTCTCCCTTCGCCATAACGTTTCTGCTCGTGTCGTGTCGAGAACCCGTCCGCGCTAAGAAAATATATGAGCAACCCCGTATGGGGCAAGGGTTCCACGAAGAGATTGTCTTACGTTTGCAACGGGTTATCGTAGGGGCGCTGCTCGGCTGTCTACAGGAGAGAGCATCCCACCCGGCAATTGCAGCACTCGGGTTGGTTATCCTATCAGCTTGCGACGAGCGCGAAGACCTCATCCCGGGGACCCGGGCAGAGAGCGGAATAGCGAACCATGGAACTCAACCCCGTCACATCCATCGAATGGCTAGATTGGGATATCATCAGCCGGCTTGGCGTGGCTGCAATTCTCGGTCTGGTGCTGGGGCTCGATCGCGAGTGGCGCGGCCATGCCGCTGGCATGCGAACGCATGGCCTGATCTGTGTCTCGGCTGCGGCCATGGTCGTGTCGATCATGGCCCTGTACCATCAGCTCGACGGTCCGCGGATGGACCCCTTGCGACTGTTCGAGGCAGCCGGAGCGTTCATCGGGATAATCGGGGCCGGCCTGATCGTCTTCAGCAAGGGCCAACTCCACAATCTGACGACGGCGGCCCATCTATGGCTAGCGACCATGGTGGGTATTGCCTGCGGTGCTGCGCAATGGCCCCTGGTGGCAATTCTGACCGTAGTCAGCCTGATCATGATCACGGTCTTGCGGGTTGCGGAGGACAAGTTCGGCAAGGAGGACCGCAACATCGCGCGCTCGATCGGAAGGTCGCCCGACGAATAGGCGTCCGCGTCATATCCACGTATCCGTCGGAGCAGCGGTCAGCCGCGCTGTGTCGCCCGTCACTCGGGCCGACAGATCATATCATCGGTTTGCCGCCGGTAACGGCGATTGTGGCTCCCGAGATATAGCTCGCTTCGTCGCTCGCCAGCATGACGTATGGCGGCGCGAGTTCGGCGGGCTGCGCGGGGCGGCCGAGCGGATAATCCTTCCCGAATTCGGCGACGTCCTCTTCCGGCATCGTAGAGGGGATAAGCGGTGTCCAAACCGGCCCGGGCGCGACGCAGTTCACCCGGATTTTCCGGTCTGCCAGTAGTTGCGCGAGGCCTGCCGTGTAATTCTGGATCGCCCCCTTCGTCGTCGCATAGGGCAGCAGTGTAGGATTGGGCTGGTCGGAATTGATCGATGCCGAATTGATGATCGAACTGCCCTCAGCCATGTGGGGCAAAGCGGCTTTGGCGAGATAGAACATCGCGTGGATGTTGGTGGCGAAGGTCCGCTCCCACTCCTCGTAGGGAATGTCCTCCAATGTCTCGAAAGTCATCTGGTGGGCAGCGTTGTTCACCAGCACATCGATACCGCCGAAGGTGCGGGCAGCCTCGTCGATTATCGCCCGGCAATGCGCCGCATCGCTTATATCGCCGCGCATCAAGGCGCATTTGCGCCCGGCTTTTTCGACCCATTCCTTCGTTTCCTGCGCGTCGCGATCCTCGCACAGATAGGCTATCAGCACATCCGCGCCTTCGCGCGCGAAGGCGATTGCGACCGCGCGACCGATCCCGCTGTCGCCGCCGGTGATGACGACCCTTTTTCCTTCGAGACGGCCGGAGCCCTCGTAGCTGTCTTCGCCGTGATCGGGCTTGGGGTGCATTGCCTCGGTCGCGCCCGGAACACGCTGTTGCTGCTCAGGCAGGGGCGGCTCGATCCGGTTGGTGGTTCCTTGTCCCATGATGGTCTCCCAAGAGATTACGGAATGTGAGCGTTCCGGGCCGTCAGGACTTCGTCCCGGGGTAGGTGTCGCCTGCGAGAAGTTTGGCGAGATGCGCGGCATTGATCGCGCACATCTGTGCGGTCTCGGTCACCGCATCGGGGGTTTCGGCCAACTCCTTGAAGTCGGTGCTGCCCATCGCCTCGCCGACCCAATAGCAGGCCGCGCCCGCCGGGATCGTCCAGCCGGTGTCGTTGAGCGACTGGAACAGCTGCGCCGAGCTCCAGTGCGCGCCATCCTCATTGCCGACGATCGCGGCAATCGCCACCTTGCCGAAGCTCGGCATCCGGCCCTGAACGTCGGTTTCGCTGGTGAAGGCATCCATGCGTTCGAGCACGCGTTTGGCGACCGACCCGATCTGTCCCATCCAGATCGGCCCGCCGAAAACGAGGATGTCGTGGCTCAAGATTTTCGCGCGGATACCCGGCCAGTCGTCGCCCTCGCCCTCGTCCGACGTCACGCCCGGGGGGACATTGTAATCGGCGATGCGGATGGTTTCGGCCAGTTCGACATCCTGCTCGGCCAGATGCTCTTTCAGCACGGCGATCATGGCGTCGGTCGAGCTTGCTTCGCCCGAGGATTTCTTGAGCGAGCAGTTCAGGGCGATGGCGGTGAGAGGCATAGGTGTTCTCCTCGGTTGTTGCGATTGGCGAAGGCGTGCGGCCTTAGCTATCGTCGGGTTCGGCCATGCGGCGGTGCATCTGTGCCAGCACCGTGTCGGGGATCACGCCGGCGAACATATCCTGGATCTTGTTCATGAAGCCGCTGACCGTGTGCGCGTCGCCTTCGAGAAGGGCCTTGTAGCCCGCCTCGGCGACCATGGCGGGATCGTCCTTGCTGTCCGATTTCCCGACATCGGTGTTCTGGAGCCCGGCGCGGTCGAAGAACTGGGTGTCCGTTGGCCCCGGCATCAGGCACGAGACGACGACGTCGGTATCCTTGAGCTCGTTGCGCAGCCCGAAGCAGAAGTAATCGATGTAGCTCTTGGTGCTGTTGTAGACGAGCTGGAAAGCGCCCGGGATGTGCCCCGCGATCGAACCGGTCACGAGGATGCGGCCGGCATTCTTCGCCCGCATCTTCTGCCCGACATGGTGCAGCAGCCAGGTCGTGCCGGTGACATTGGTGTGGATGACATGGGCGATGTCCTTCCACTCCTGATCGAGGAACGCTTCGCCCAGTCCGTGGCCGGCATTGGCGAGCAGGACATCGGGCGTACGGTCGCCGAGCGCCGTCACGAGGGCCTGGAGGCCATCGCGGGTGGCGAGATCGGCTTCGACCGTCTCGACACCTGCGGCACCGCACTGCCGCGCGCCGGCTTCGGCCGCGCCAAGATCGCGGTCGGCGGCGAGGATCAGGTCGCAGCCATCGCGGGCCGCCAGCTTCGTGAGCTCGAGCCCGATGCCGCTCGAAGCACCGGTGATCACGCATAGCCCAGACAGCTTGTCGATTTTCCCGGCCATGATCAGTTCTCCATCCCGGGCTTCAGAATGACCTTGGTCCATTCATTCTGCTGCTCCTTGAAATTCTTGTAGCCCTCGGCTGCCTGTTCGAGCGGCAAGCGGTGGCTGATCAGGAACGTGGTATCGAGCGTGCCATCCTCGATCTTCTCGAGCAGCTGCTTGGTATATTTCTGGACATGGGTCTGGCCGCCGCGGACCTGCAGGCCCTTCTCCATCATCGCCCCGAGCGGCCACTTGTCGGTCATCCCGCCATAGACGCCCGGGATCGAGACCTTGCCGCCGAACCGGACCGCGAGAATTGCTTGCTTCAGCGCGCTCGCGCGGTCGGCGCCCATGCCGACCTTCTGCTTCACGACGTCGAACATGTTGTCGATCGCGAAGCCGTGCGATTCCATGCCGACCGCGTCGATCACCGCATCCACGCCGATCCCGCCGGACATTTCCATCAGGGCCTCGCGCACATCGGTCTCGCGGAAGTCGATGATCTCCGCGCCCAGCTGCTTCGCCAGCGCCAGGCGGTTCGGATAGTGGTCGATCGCGATTACCCTGGATGCGCCCATCACGATGGCCGACTGGATCGCGAACAATCCGACCGGGCCGCAGCCCCACACCGCGACGGTATCGTCAGGCTGGATGTCGGCATTTTCCGCCGCCATCCAGCCGGTCGGGAGGATGTCCGAGAGGAACAGTACCTTGTCGTCCTCCAAATGGTCGGGAACGACGATCGGGCCGACATCGGAAAAGGGCACTCGGGCGTATTCCGCCTGTCCGCCGGAATAGCCGCCGGTCAGGTGCGAATAGCCGAACAGCGCGGCCATCGGCTGGCCGTAGAGCGTCGCCGACATATCCTGCTTTTCAGCCGGGTTGGAATTGTCGCAGGCNGAATATTGCTGCTGCTTGCAATGGAAACAGCCGCCGCAGCTGATCGTGAANGGCACGACGACGCGCTGCCCTTTCTTCAGATCGCTCGCAGACCCCGTCTCGACGACTTCGCCCATGAATTCATGGCCCAGCACATCGCCCGGCGCCACGCCGGGAATGACGCCATCATAAAGGTGAAGGTCGGACCCGCAGATGGCCGTGCTGGTGATCTTGATGATCGCATCGCGGGGATTGATGATTTCCGGATCGCTGACCGTGTCCACGCGAACGTCGTTGGTTCCATGCCAGGTAAGTGCTCGCATCATCCGTTCTCCTGCTTGGCTGCACGGGTTTCGTCCCGCGTTCGCGCCGATGTCGCTATTTCCCCGGTTTCCATGAGCATCTTGAAACGCTTCAGATCATGCCGGGCCTGGACCTGCGGCTCGCGCAAGAACAGCTTCGCCACCGCTCGGCCGAGCGCGCCTGCAGGCGGGTCGTAGGCCATCACCAGGCTGACCCTGGTTCCGCGCTCGCCCGGTGCATCCTCGAAGCGAACTTCGCCGCTGGTCTCGATCTCGGAATCCTCGACCGATCGCCAGGCGATCAACTCGTTCTGCTTCTTGCTGGCGATTTCGGTTTTCACCGCTACCGTCTGGCCCGCGGGGGCCTTGATCCGCCAGGTCGATGCTCCGTCTGCGCCGGCTTCGATCGCTTCCACATTCTCCATGAATTGCGGCAGGTTGGAGAAGTCCGACCAGAATGCGAACAATTCGGCTCGCGGCTTGCGGATGGTTACCGATCGTCCGACCTGCGCGTTGTCGCCTTCAGGCTGGCGTTTGGTATGGTTGGCGGCATCGTCATATCCACGATTTTGGTGCCTGTTGGACAGGAACGCTCCGAATGCGATCGCTCCGGCAGTTAGAACGACGCCGCCCAATCCGGCGCCGATTTTGGAATTTTGAGACATAGGTTTTCTCCGCGACATGATGACGCAGCGAATTCCCGCTCAAACAGTTCCGGACATTTACGGCGAGGCGTTGGTGGGTTGGGGTCAATCCTACCGAGGCACTCTTCAGCGGCGTTCAGGGCCGGATCTAGCTATTTGAAAGCGCAAGCTTAGCCCATCATCTTCTCGGCTTCAGCAAACGTCACCATACGCTGCTGTTCCTCATCCCACAGAGCCAGACGGAACGCGCTGAGCGATTCCCATGCCGTGTAGCGGTTGAGATCGCGTAGAGCCGGATGCGCCTTCAGGACTTCGGGCAGGCGGTGGAACGGTATCGTGCTCGAAAGGTGGTGCACGTGGTGGATGCCGATATTGCCGGTAAACCAGCGCAGAACCGGCTGCAGATCTAAATGTGTGCTGCCCATCAGGGCGGCTTCGGCGAAGGACCAGTCGGATTTGCTTTCCCAGTATGCGTGGGGGAACTGGTGCTGGATGTAGAACAGCCACACTCCCATGCTCGCGGCAAAGAGCAGAGTCGGCAGAAATACTGCCAGCGTCACTCCGAAGCCGACTAACCATATTGGCACGGCTAGGATTGCGAGAGTGGCAAGGTTCGTGCCCAGCGCGCTGATCCAGAACTTCCAGCCCTCTTTCATTAACCCCACTGGCAGACGGTGCCGCAGCAGAAAGAGGTAGGCGGGGCCGAAGCCAAGCAAGGTCAACGGGTGGCGGTATAGGCGATATCCGAGCCGCTGGGTCCTCGATCTCTCACAATACTCGCGCACCGTCAGCGTATCGACATCGCCAAAGCCGCGCTTGTCGAGATTGCCGGTCATGGCGTGATGACGCGCGTGACTGAGGCTCCAGCAATCATAGGGCGTGAGCGTGAAGACGCCCAGCATCCGCCCGAACCAGTCATTACTCCGCCGCTCCCGCAGGAAGGATCCGTGGCCGCAATCGTGCTGGATAATGAAGAGGCGCAGTAGGAACAGTCCGGCGAGCGGAGTAAGCGCGAGAGCGAGCAGGTAACCCGCGTCCGCGGCTGCGATAATCGCGGCGAACAGTCCAAGAAAGGGGATCAGCGTGATGCCAAGCTCCCACAGGCTGCGCCCCGGTTGTGGATCGCGGAACACCTGAAGGTCGCGCATCAACTGACGAGGGTCGGGCATGGCGGGGCGGACGATTGCCGAGGCCGCCACAGAACGAGAAACACTCACTCGCGATCCGCTAATGTGGCATGGCACGATTGTCACGCAGGATCGACTGTGCTCGGAAATGCTGGCGACTTTCCGTATGTCCCGCGCCAAAAGCGGACTGTCCACTAACGTGAAGGGTTTCGGGCGCCGGCAGGCGTACGAAAGTCTCCGAGGACCGAACCGGCGGGCCGCACGCGCTTCGCTATGGGTTTTTCGGCTTTCGG
>FUFK010068183.1_pt1 | contig 12263 bp, 7 predicted proteins | sample 1021851 | NCBI WGS metagenome assembly FUFK01 (sample SAMEA51879418, study PRJEB19060) | metagenome
TTTCAGGCCACTCATCGAACTCTGAGGCTTTTTTACCAGCATCTCGCATCTCTTCTGTAAACACTGTCATGGCTTCTAGTCCTGCTACATCTGTCTTGTCGTCTATGGCAGTTTCTAATGCAGCAGCTTTTGCACGTAGGTCTGTGCGCCACTTAGCAAGGTCTGAGGGCTTGGCAGTACCGTTGTCTTGCTCTCGAATAACGATCCAATCTGTTTGTTCTAGATAACTTTTAAGAGTTTGAGACACAGAGTTTTTCATTGTAGCTTTAATATCATCTACATTCCGAGCAGTTTGAGTTCTTTTTACAACAACTCTGTTAGACTCTATAGCAGGTGCAGCTTCAGATGTTGTATAAAACATATTTTCTATACGGCTTCCCTCATACTCATAAGGCACAATACCTAAGTCTTTACGTTCTGCGTTAGTCCACGAAGAGCCGAAGATAGACTTAGGGTATTGAATATCATTAATATACATAGACTTTGGCATATTAATAATCTCTACCAACTGACTGCCCATAATTCTTGCCCACATAGTTTAGTTTCCTTTCTTAAATTATCTACCGTATATAGGAGGTAGCGTACCATTACCACCTATCTCTGCCATAGCCATGTAAATATATGTTTCACCGCTTGCATTTGAATTTGCAGCAGTGTCTCTAGGTTTAAAGCCATCAGCTAAAATATCAAATGCTCCTATTTGTCCAGCCGTATCAGTGGCGGTTGAATTTGGTAAGAGTACAGTAGGGCTGGCAACATTAACTGGATTTCTTGCTGTGTCTAAGGTGTTCCAATTTCGATTTGACGCTAGACTTCTAACCATAACCCATCTTGGTGTAAATCCTAGACTAACATAAGGACCATCATTATCGCCATTTCCAGTGTATTTGCCCACTTTACAAACACCGGAGATTGATCTAAATGCTAAAAATAATTTGTCCCTTCCGTTACCGTTGGTATTGTTACCTGTTCCAACTGAAAACACTGTAGAAGTAGGTGCGGTGTCGTTCCAGAATGTTGCGGCGTCTAAAGACACACCTGTTGAATTTAAAAGTAGGTAATCAGTTTCTGCATCACTAGCTGCAAACTTATGATACACAGCAATAGAATTATCAAATTCTTTATCCCAAACAATTATCATTTCAGGAGCGCCACCTAGACCATGTCCTACAGTTCCTGCTGATGTTTCACCAGTATATGTTCCAACTGAAAAATGTCCTGCATCTGCTGCAATGACAGTGCTTGCAATAGAAGGAGGATTGTCTGCTGAAATAGCCGTTCCAGTTGTTGCACTATCTCCTACAAGCCACTGCCAAAGTACATAGCTTTCATTAGCTGTGTTTACCTGCACATCATTACCAACCTGCACACCTCTCTGAAGAAAACGCTGTACAGTATTTGGTTCAGTTGTTTCAAGAGCAAGATCATTAGAGTGTAGAACTTTGCCAATACCTCTTACGCGGTCTACAAGAATATGATCGTCAGAAGCATCTCTGTTTTTTATCCATGCCCAAGCTGTGAGTTTGGATGCAGTATCGTCTAAGTTATCTTGGTTGAGAGCTTTTGCACCAGTAGGCGGCGTATGTTTAAATCTACCACCTGCGGTAGCATTTAGTGTAGTAGATGCTCCACCAAGCTCCATCTGCTGCCCAAAGTTAAATGTCATAGGACCACCACCAGATTCTGAGGCAATGGCAAAAGCATATGGACCGGGTACACCTGTAAATGCTTCTCCTTGATCTGAGCCATTCTTGTGAAAGTTTATTGAACCTGTACCAGTATCAATCTCAATACCTATGACATCTCCAGCGGTATAGGTAGCACCATAAGCAACGTATTGACCGCCANCAGCGCCAGTGGCGTTATTTACTTTGTTTCCACTACCGCTATCATATCCGTAGGTGCCAGAGTCTTGACCTATATATCTATTAGTAGAAGATGGTGGATCACCGCTTAAAACACCTATATTAAAATTTGATGTGTCTGATCCAACTAATACTTCTGCAAAATAAATACCAGTGTTTTCCTGCATCCTAAATCCACTAAAATGACTATAGGCTTGTTGAAAACCAGAAGAAGACTTAACTCCAGTTAAGTTACCCTCAGACAATGTTAGAGGCGTAGCGCCATTAGACATTACAGGATCAATGGTTGCAAAGTTTTGAGAAGGTGTATCTATAAACTGATCTGATGCTGCCCAGCTTCCGCTTTGTGTAAAATTATTNCNNTTACCNGAAGAATCAGTNCCTATNCCAGNNNTNCCACCTTCATAAAATTCTAGTTCAGAGATGTGGGTTTCTGCGCCACCGCCGTGACTAACACTTACTCGGGCGTATCGAGCTGCTGCTGTATTCGTAAAGCCATCTCGTCTTGTAACAATTGCACCAGCAGCAACTGATATTCCAGATTCAGTGTAAACTGTTGTAAAGTCGGTTCCGTTAGCAGAACGCTCAACTGTAAGCGTCATTGTTTCTGCTGCTGCACCACCATCAATGGTAACATTTCCAAGCATTTTTACAACAACGCCAGTGATAGTTTTGGTGACGCCTGATCCCCAATCCTTTCCTAAATTGCCACTTGTGGCATTTGCCTGTGCGCCAGAATTGTAGTTCTCTATGTCGCCGTCAAATGCTGCTGCAAGGCCACCACCCGCTGTCATATTACCAATTGGTGTGCCAGTTCCTTGCGCTATCAGTGTTCCAAGATTCGGCGCAGTCTCAAATTCCAAATAAAACCCGCAGTCACCAAACGTAAGACCACTTACGCTTTTAGGCACCCAGCGATTTGTTGATGTGTCTAGTTGTCCAAACGAAGAAGCATTTAAATACTGATTGTCTAAAAAAACTACTTCTGCTAAGTAACCGTCCCATTGATTATCAGAAGAACCATTATAGCTGCCTACAAATTGAGTAGCGCCGGGGTCCATGTAACCAATTTCAGCATCTTCGGGTATATTAGTATTAGTAGGCGTCGTATCTAAGTCTGTGGATGTAAGTTGCACACCATCAATAAACATAATTGCTCTGTTTGGTGCTGCACCAGTCTCTCCGGAGTCAAGCTCGGTATCAACTTTAAGCACGACATTATGCCAAGCGCCGTCGCCTTTGAAACTCGCTTTAGTTTCTATTACTTTATTACTGCCATGATAGAATAATATATTACCACCGGAATCCATCTGTAAGCTGAAGCGATTGGTTGCGGTTGTTCCGGTGTCAAAGAGTACGATATCAGCATCTACTAATGCTGTCTTAAACCAAGCTGACCATGTACCTTTTCTACCATTAGGAGAAGACGGTGTTTCGATGGTCCTACTTAAATACCTAACATCATCATGCTCAAACATTGCAGAATTATCTACAGTATACGCATCTGTAAACGGAACAAAATCACCTACTCTTTGACCAGTGCCATTACCTTCGTAAAGAGTGGCATCAAAGTAATCTATTCCTTGATAGTCTGGTGCGGTTAGGTTTGCGCTGTTCAGAGATTTAAAACCTGTTGGTACAGTATGTGCAAAAGAACTTTGTCCAAAATTAAAGATAAAAACTTCAGAACCGGCACTTCCAATTCGAGAAATCGCGGGCATCCAACCATCGTAAAGTGAAAGGTTTTTGCCGCTATCATCTGACCCAGATGCAGGGTTTCCGGAGTCGAACCAAGTGCCATCGTAGCCAGCCCAGAATTTACCAGCATCAATATCTACTGCAAACATTAAATATTTGCCAGCAGTTCCAAAATTGTTACCGAGACCACCGTAAGAACTATCAAAATTAGAACCAGAAATAAACCCTTTTAAATTGCTATCAAAGGAACTTATACCGACAAATGCATCTCTTTGCCCGTTTCCCGACGTATCATCTGCTGTTAGTGCAAGGTTGTGATTGTTTGTTGCAATTCCAATATTTGAACCAGAGTTGGAAGAGATAGAGTCTATTTCTACTTCCCAATATACTTTACCGCTGCACGGTAATGTTGCTTTTATACCATCTCCAGCAGCAGTACCCATAGAAACTTTTAAATTACCTTCTGAAAGTGTGGTTGATGTTGAATGGTCTTGATTAAGAGGGTTCATTATTGGATAGACTAAACTAGGCGTGTGTACTGATTGATTAGCTGCTGCCATGCTGCTAGGCGTCAAATCCTTATTACCGCTGCTGATATCATTTCCTAAATTTACAGCNTCTGTTCCAGAACTATCAGAAAAGTCTAGACAAAAACTGTTGCCACNAGCACTGGACGCGAGTGCAGCAACCTCACTATCTTTCTTTGGAATAACCTGTGAGCCATTTGTTCCAAACGTAAATGTATCTACAAAATCTGTAATAGCTACATCACCACCTTGCACAGATTGACCATCTAGCATTATAGGTTGAGCAATGTAACCAGTGAACATAGTCGTATCAAAAGCACTGCCAACTGATTGAGTAGCTGTACTTCCAAAACTTGTACCCCAGTTATCTCTTCTATCATCAGAAAAACTCGTTACCTCTTCCCCATTGATAAATAATCTTCCTTTATCCATATTCGACTCATCTAACTTCCAGCTTCCCAAAACATGATACCATCCAATATCTCGAAAAAGCTGAGTTGTAACTGATCCTTGCCCGTTAGCATAAAAATATAGAGCGTTTCCAGAAAACCACAGACCAGCGTTAGTGGAACCACTTGTGCCAGTTCCAAGACCCATCAAACCTATATTGCCGGTAGTGAATGTATTAAGTTGAAACCAGCATGCCATGACGCATTCAGTCGAACTGTGACTTGTTGTTGATCTAGTTAGTTCATCAGCACTACCATCTAGCCAAACTGAATTACCAATCAGAGTTGTGTTAAACGGTGCTGTGCCAGTAGCTCCAGAAGCTCCAGCCAACAAATTATTTTGAAATACCATTCTACGAAGGCACCTTTACGTCAAGTGATACAACAGCTTGTATAATTGAAGAACTCATAACAATGTAGTCAATACGATCTACAGCAGAGGCTGTGGTCGTTAACGTAGGTGCAGTTCCACCAGCAAACGCAAACTTATTACCAAAAGCAAGTGTACGACTACCTGTTCCGTCTTGTGTAACAAATATAGAACCAGTTTGTCCAGCGTCAATATTATTTGGGTTTGCAAGTGTACGATTTCCACCTAAAGTTACAGAAAAGTTTTGTGCAGTATCAAAGTCAGGTGTAATTGTAGAACCGTCTGTAAGCGCACTAATTGTTGCTAGTGCAGGTCCGTTAACTGAAAGTTTCTTTGCAGGAGATGTTGTATTAATACCAATGTTACCTCCTGATGTAATTGCTATAGCATCAGTGTCAGACGCACTGCCAATCGTGCCAGCATTCGGTATTACAATATTACCGCCAGTGGTCATTGTGCCGCCACCAGTGTACGTACCCGAAACATCTAGGTTTGCGTTTACGTCCATCAAAGTAGCGTTGACTTCTACTTCGTCAGTAGCATTAATATCTAGAACAGTAGCACTTGGAGCGTTAATAAACTGTGAAGCATCATTAAACTGAAGAGCCATCGTGCTGTTAAGAAGAAGCCCTGTATCGTGTACGTGTGTAAGAGTTACATCATTGTCTGCGCCAAACCCTAAAATAGAGGCGTCAGAAGCTAGTTTTACATCATGATTGAATGAAGCTGTACCAGCATCACTGCCATCAATCGTTAAGAACGTTGTGTCAGAACTACCGTCTGTACCCTTCAGTATGATGTCTGTATCGTTACCTTGAGCATCGATGGTGATATTGCCAGTAGTAGTCGTAAGATTAATTGCAGCGTCACCAGCAGCAATGTCATCAGCGGCAGTAGTAGTTGCAGCATAGGTCTTAATGTCAGACGCTGGAATTGTCTTCATAGTTCCACCGTCGTTTATAATAAACCCGTCAGAGTCTCCGATTGTAATCGAACCACCTACAGACGTTCCACCGTCAAGAAGATTAATCTCAGCAGCAGTAGAGGTTACGTTTGTACCTCCAATGTCTAGCGTGGTCATGGAGACCTCACCAGCAACTGTAAGAACACCATCGGCTACAGTCATTAGGTCTGTATCACTTGTATGACCGATTGTGGTTCCGTTAATAATTACATTGTCTACAGTAAGAGTTGTTAGAGTGCCTACAGATGTAAGATTAGGCATCGCTGTAATTTCATCGTCAAAGTACGCTGCTAGGTCTGTAACAGCGACCTGCTTCATGGTGCCATCGTCGTTAAATACAACACGGTCAGCATCCGCGACTGTTGTAGAGGTTGCGGAGGTTCCTCCATCTACGATGTTAAGCTCTGCGCCTGTAACTGTTAAAGCTGTTCCACCGATAGATAGAGCATTTGCAACTGTAACGTTTCCTGCAAACGCTGCCGTAGAGTTAGCTACAGTAGNGTTAGGAGTTAAGGTCATATGCGTTACATACGTACCTGCACTGTTTATATCATTACCTAGTGTAAGCGTTCCCCCATCAGCAATATTAAGTTTCCATTCATCACCAGCGTCATCGCCTTGATCTGCTTTNAGNACTACGCCCAAAGCAGCGCCTTCTACGTTTGCTGCAATCTCTAGAGAGTTATTTGTAGTTTCATCATATTTTATAGTGATGTCATCATTAGTTCCTAAGATTATATTTTTATCATCAATAATTTTAACATCATCATCAAACTTAAAATGATCCTCATCTTCCATCCAAGAAAGCACACCATNANTNNTCTCACCGTCAAACGTCAGTACAACATCAGTTCCTGCCGTGCCTAGACCAAACGTCAAAGCATGTCCGCGAAGCGCAGTAACGTTGCCGCCTTCACCAGCAGTCCCATCATGCGTGTGACCACTTGTACCAAAAGCACTTAGAATGGCATTAAATTCATCATTAGAATCTGCGGCATCGATAGTGTCGCCATCACTGTAAGAGCTTTGTCTTGCTGAATACGCTGTACCCATTTTTATTACATCCTTGTTCCCGGTGTGAACTCTAGTTGAAAACCTTTAAGTGTGATTGGAGGATTGCTTGAAATATCATCTATCTTCACAACAGCAGTAAATCCGCTGCCCTCTATAGATTGTCGTATAATTGGAAAACCGTCAGAACCGTAAACACCTGTACCATACAAAGCAGAGCCGTAGATGGCTTGTGTGCTTTGTGTAGTAAGAGAATAGTCTGCTGGTTGTGGAGTTGCAGGGTCTTCAAAATCAAACTTTACGCCAAGCGAAAGAGCGACTGATCCCTCTGCATCGTAGTTAACGTTAATGCGTTGCATGTTTTTACGAATACCTGCATCACCTAATGTCAAATCAGGAGAGCGGTAGCTGGCTTGAATATTTGTACCTGCAAAAGTATTTCCAGATTCTTGTTTGTATATGTATCCGTCAAAACCTCCATGAACAACCAACTCATCATCGTTAATAAACTGAGAGTCTGAGCAAGAAGGTTTAATGCCACGTATGTCAGACCACTCCCAACCTACTTGGCCTTGTGGATTACCTTTAATAACTCCGATAATGCCGGGAGATGCNGACTCNACACCGCCNGACGAAGGAGTGAAAATTCTGTACTGACTTTTGTCTCGTATGACTACAGAAGAAATTCTGTCTAAAATAATGTTTTGAAACCTACGTTGAATAGGTTTAGAAATAACACCAAGTTCTGTATCACCGATACGCGCTGTACCTTGAACTGTACGAATACCATCTGGACCTAGAAAAACGAGATCACCTCCTATTTCCTGAATGCTGAACCCATCAAGACATCCTAAAGTACGAGAGACTGAAGCTACTGCAAAAGACGATACTGTACTACCAGTAATTTTAAATATACGGTCTTGGCAAAATATAAACAGGCTATCGCGGAATACTTTTAATCCTGTAATAGCATCATCAACTTTGATTGATCCTGCACCATTTCCTGAATTAAAATCATCTTCGTTAAACGGTGCAGAAAATACAAGTTCTTGAGGAGTACCCGACATTCCTGCATAAAACATATGTTCTCTAAAAGACGCTACAAACTTAGCACCACTTACAGAACTTTCAGATATGGTAGATACAGAAGTATCATTAACTACTCTCGGATCGTCAGACCCGTTTACAAAGATTACCTTTTCAGTATTTTCGTAGTTGTATCTTTCAAAGTACACTCTTGCTGAAGAAGATAGACCTGTTGTCAGGCTTGTCCAAGAACTTCCAGTTCCGTATACTAAGCTTCCTCCAGAAACAGCATAAACACGTTCTTTATAGATAAACACACCTTGAACAGTATTTGTTCCGTTTGGCTGGCTAGAAGAATACTTAGCTGTTCCGCTTAGACGGCGATAACCGCCCAATACAGACGGCTCAAAGTTTTGTAATTTTGTAGCTGCTCCGGGTGGCATGGAATATACATCCTGATCTAAAATAAGACCTCCCGAAGTCGTAACAATACTTGAGGTTATTTCTTGTGTCATGGCGTTGTATTATAAAGCCTCATTCCTGCTGGATAGAAATAATCTTTTGTGTTAATAAGTTCGATACGCATACGAGCTAAACCTTCTTTGTAGTCCTTTTCAGATAACTGTGCAGCAGGTACATTGGCTCGTAATATGTGGCAATAATATTTACCACGGTTTACAATTACATCATCGTAACGTGAGGGTAGATCAGGACTGTCACCGTGCGCTGAAAGATCAGTGTGTGTTTTATAATATTCATAACGCACACTTAACGTGCCTCTATCAGGTATAGGTGTAAGTCCGTACTTGTCATCAAATGTTTCGTATACATAGTATGGTATGCCAAACTGATCTGTGTCTGTAGGATTGAGATCACGATCAGAAAACTTGTCTAGCCACTCATTGTAAGAAAGAAATACAAGCTTGCGAGGAGATATATTTTCAGATACCTCTACACTATCTACGTCGTAGTTTGCAGAAGCAGAGTTAGAAAAACCTATAAATGTAGAAGTAGTAGTAGCTGTAAAGGTAACCGTATGAAACTCACCATCTCCTAAGTTTGAGATGGATAGTGTCTGTGTGGATATCTGAGTGCCACCAGACCCTGTACCAATGTTTAGTGTAATATCTCCACCAAACGTACGGCACCTAAGAACGTACTCTTTGTTTACGACTGTGCTAATAGACTGTTCAGCCCCAGCGTTATTAAGACGTAGACGCTCAGAAGCGTTAGCAGGACTTCCTGAAGTAGTACTCCAGCTAGTGATGTTTGATGTAAAAGTACCGTTTGTAATTAAATTAGACGGTATTAATACAAAAGTATTCATGTTAGCTTGTCGAGCATCAGACTGAAATCCATACTCTTGTGTTCCTGCCGTAAGCCCATCTGTTTGATCGCTATGAAGGAAAGGCCACTGTACTTCAGAATTGTAAATATCGTGAATACTTTTATTTACCATATTCTTTGCAACAGTTTGAATACCTCGCGAACTAGAAAAGTTGCTTGAAGTAAGTTCAGGCTCGTTTAGCTCGTTTAGTATTCTATTTGTTAACTGTAAAAAAGTAGCCATTATTTTCCCTATGTTGAAAGTATGTAAAGTGAGAGAGAAGAAAAGCCCTCTCTCTCACTGAACATATATTAAGCGAAGGTGACTTTCTGAGCTTCGTTTCCACCAAGCCCGTCATAGTCAGCAACGATTGCCCAAACGCGAATAACAGCGTTAATTGCTCCCGTTGCAACCACAACGTCAATCGTGTCAGCAGCGGTATAGTTACCGTAGCCAATCGACGTAGTGCCTTGCGAACCCGCACCAGCTTGAGCGCGAATCGGAACAAGGTTAGTATTGGCAATAGTCTGAGCCGAAATATAACGGTCCACATCATCGCCGTCACCCAAAGAAACAGTACCGCTGTTTCCTGCTGAGTCAGCAGTCATTACCTCGATTCCGGCAGTAACGACATACGTATTCGCAGCAAGTTCGATACATTCAAAGACATCATTTGCCGCGTTAGTCGTAGAACTGAAATCTACAACTACACTAAGCAATTTAACGTCTACAGCGTTAGCGGAGACACCAGTATTGCCGCCACCCGTAATGGTATAAGTAGCCATGTTCTAGTCCTCCCTTTAACTATCCAAGTCCATCAGACCCTTGAACGCGCCCTTAAAGCCCGTGCCGCTGCCCTTGAGAACCTTACGTCCGAAAACGTGAAGGCCACGAACAACGTCAGCGAAGCTATCAGGATCGCGAATCACTTCCGTCTTGGCAATGTGCGAAGCCGTAACGACCGCGCTCTTATGCCCGTACAGAATAAGCGTCTGACCACTTGAAGAAGATGAGCCAAAAGTGTGCGAAGCTGCCGAACCCGTGGAGCCAACTGCAATCGCGTTAGTTTGATACAGATCAAAACCGTGAAGCGGCCTGTCCGTAACTTTGCCGTTCAGAAGCGGAGAACCGCCACCCGTGACAGACGCATCCATAATCTTGGACGATGCGCCACGCAGTACTTCGTAGAACTGCGGCGGTGCAACAAGCCAGCGGTTTTCTTCTGGAACGTCGTTCTCGTCAAGATTACGAGCAGCTTGTGCAACGAGATCAGCGACCTCATCACCCGTGTTAGCTGAAGTGCCTTGCGTATTCAGCGTACCGGACGAAGCAGCGGCGTTGTCGTAAATGTTCTTGAGAACGTTGTAGTCGAAAGCTTTCTTCAAGCTGTACGCACCAGACGAAGTAGCCAGAGCCTCAAAGTTAAGGTGACTGTGACGCTCTTCGATGTCGTCAACTTTGAAAGCAAAGTAGTTGCCCTGATCGACGGTCAACTGAATTTGATCGTCAGACAGGTCTTCCGTATTCACGGTAGTACCGCGAGCATAATCGCGAACCGTAATTGCAGGTTCTTTGATAATGTTCACAGTATCGCCAAAGTTTTCAATTTCTCCAGCGTAGTCGGTGTTGGTAATCGCTTCAGCAACCGACGCACGACGGAAAAACTTGAGAACTTTTTGGCTGAAAATAGTGGGTACAAAATTACCTGACGGTAGATTCTGATAACCACCAGCGCGAGTAAAAGCCATTTCGGTTTCTCCTTACTATGGTTAAAAGTTAAATTGAATCAACGATACGTCCCTCACGGGAAGCAGCGTCAATGTCTTTCTCATATTTCTCAAATTCCCACGGTTTAAGCCGGGAGATTTCCTCTACTGTCCAGACTTTTTTATCCGGTCCTAGAGTTTCTAAGCCTCGATTTGATGCTGTGCGTGTTACAGCTTGCGCCGCTTCTGCACGTTGATTCCCTTTAGAACCAGATCGCCTCGACTTAGTAGTGGTCTGACCAACATCTGCTTTATACAGATCGATCACTCTTGCGGCCCAACGAACATCCGTATTGTTGCGATAGACACCATCAGAAATGCTTGATGGTTGTTCTTCTAGCCACTGTAGAAAGCCGTCGCTTTCTTTGAGTTCTGCAAAGTCTGGATGCAACGCAGTAAGTTGTTTTTCAGCAGTAACTCGTTCTGCTTCTTCTTCCTTTTGTCGCAGTACTTCCAGATGTTCTTCGACTTGTGAAACTCGGTCATTAGCTTTTAGCGAAGAAATAGTTTCAACCACATCATACACATCAGGGTATTGATTACGGAAATTTTCAAGTTCTTCCGCTGTCTTAGGAAGCTGATCTACTTTCGGAGCGTCAACCATCTTGAGTTTGGCTTCAAGAATCTCTTGGTTTTGTTTCCACTCGTTAAGTTTCGTATCATAGTGCTTCTTTAGATCATCATACCTTTTCTTGTAATCGTGATCTTCTTTTTGAACGATACCTTCTGTAAGTTGAGGAGTAGCCGCTTCTTCTACAACGGGGTCCAAAGTTTCTTCGTCAGGTTCGTTCAGAGTTCGCCTATACGCATTTTCGTATGGGGTAGGCTCAAGTGCCTCTTCTTCTGTAATGTTTTCGTTGTCAGTCATGTTTGTATCTCCTTTCTCTCGCGGGGCCGAATGTTATATATTCGGGTAGCCGTGCGGAGGAGTAGTTAAATAGCGGGGCCGATTTACATCGGGTAGCCGCTCCGGTAATGAAGCGTTTAGTAGCTCCAAACTGTTGGTCGTGGACGCCCTTTTGCAGACACCATGTTATCAAGGTGTATAAAACGTCCAGACGCTAATCCTTTTTGTTTTACGCCAATACCTGTCATACCGTGTTGTAAAGCTATGCCTAAAAGATCGTAGGCGTCTTCGTAGTTTACACCAACGTCTACAGCTTTGCCGTGTAGGTGTGGAGAATCTTTTGCTCCACCAATATTATTATTGTGCGTTACGCATCGAAATGCAGATGTAATAATCATAGGACGATCAAACTC
>FUFK010039253.1_pt1 | contig 12259 bp, 10 predicted proteins | sample 1021851 | NCBI WGS metagenome assembly FUFK01 (sample SAMEA51879418, study PRJEB19060) | metagenome
AACTTTCGATACTTTTAATAAGAAAGGTATCACGATGGATACTAAAGAAGTAAATAGTGCAAGCACCCCTCTGATAATTTCAGATGGGTGCTGTGTGCATTTTGGAAATATACCGGCCTTAGAAAGCGTTAACTTTTCTATAAATAAAGGAAAAAAGGTAGCGGTCGTTGGACCAAATGGCGGTGGAAAGTCAACCTTATTTAATGTTCTAGCTGGCTTAATACCATTAACAGAAGGGTCATTAACTATCGAAGGAAAGAGCCCTAGTGAAGTAAAAGGTAAAGTAAGCTACGTACCCCAGAAAGATCTTATAAATTGGAATTTTCCTTTATCTGTAAAGCAAGTAGTAGAAATGGGTTTAACTACCAGAAATTCTTTTGCTTTATTTTCCAGGAATAAAGTTAATGAAAAAATTAAAAAAGCATTAGAGGATGTTGGATTATTAGAAAAAATTAATAAAAGTATAAAAAACCTGTCTGGCGGCCAGCTTCAAAGGGTTTTAATTGCGCGGGCTCTTGCGCAAGATTCTGAAATACTATTATTGGACGAAGCTTTTAGTGCTGTTGATATAGGAGCTCAAGAAGACATAATGCAACTAATTGACAATATAAATTTAGATGGAAAAACAATATTAATTGCAACTCATGATGTGAATAATTTAGAAGAAAAATTTGATGAAGTGCTTTGTTTAAATAAACATTGTTGTGCTTATGGAGACCCAGCAGAAGTTTTAACCGCAGAAGTTATAGAAGAAATGTATGGGTCACACAATAGCTTACTCAATAACAAGGCACACTTTAATAATGAAGGATCTGGTAATGATTGAAATTTTGCTTGACCCTTTTAGATACGACTTTATGATACGTTCACTGATAACAGCCTTTGCATCAGGAGCTATGCTGTCATTACTCGGTCCGTTTACTATTAATAGAAATATGGGGTTTATGGCTGATGCGATGGCTCACGCCACACTCCCTATTATTGCTGTAGGAGTTTTTTTGGGTTTCAGTATTTCTGAATTAGGAGTTCCAGCGGCAATTTTAATTGCAATCTTTCTTGGTTTAATAATTAAGAACACAAATGTTGGTGAAGATACAGCTATTGGGATAATATTTTCTTCTTTCTTTGCATTGGGGTTCGTGTTGATTTCACTTCTAAATGTCACAGTTAACCTGGAAGACTTACTGTTTGGTCAAATACTTGCAGTGAACATTTCTGATGTTTACATTGTTGTTAGCTTACTGATATTGGTCATTTTGGTAACAGTGATTTATTTCAAGCAGTTATTGTTTTACTCTTTTGACCCAATTGGAGCCGAAGTTAAAGGGCTAAACACTACTTTTTTAAACTATCTTTTTTTAATTCTTTTATCAATTGCAATTGTTGGATCTTTACAAACAGTAGGTATTATTTTGGTTTTGAGTATGCTTATAATTCCAGCTGCTGCTGCAAAGCTTGTAACAGAAACATTTACAGTGTCTATAGGAGTTAGTGTTCTTTTCGGAACAATATCTTCAATAACAGGCTTGTATCTTTCCTACTTCCTAAATCTTCCTTCAGGACCTTCTATGTCCTTAGTCGCAACAACAATATTTGTATTTGCTTTTCTATCAAAAAAAATCAGAAAAAAAGGATCGCTAGCTACAGTTACTGTTTCTTAATAAAATAACAATATGTATAAAGAAACCTATTCAATTTGGCTTCAAAACTCTATACACAATGAAAAAGTTTATGAACTTATTAAAAGATATGCGAAAGAAGAGGATAAAGATTCTTTTTTTCCACACGTGACTCTTGTATCTCATATTGATTCGGAAGAAACAGCATTAAAAATCTTAAATAAATTATTAGTTAAAAAATCTACAGTCATTTTTGACAAAGTTTCTACTGGGGACACGTACTTTCAAAAACTGTATCTAGAATCATCAGACAACTCATACTTTTTTAATGCTGTTTCAAAAATAGAAGGTTGGCCAAGTCTTTGGGTACCTCATATGTCACTGTGTTATGGGGATGAGTTACCTAAATCTTTCGATCTAGGGGAGCTTAATGAACTCATCCCTATAACACTCACTTTTGACACTATTACCGTTTACAAAACAGGTCCTGTAGTGTCAGAGTGGAAGGAAATAACCACTCTTCTTTTGGATTGATTCCAGAACAACAAATATATTTTAAATATCTAAACAATTGCAAAACTTTCATTTGAAAAATCTATTGATAAGCTTTGTGATGTAGATATTATTGAAAAATTATTTTCACCAATACCAAGAATTGCTGGAATTCTATGTTCAGCACACCTTATTGCCATGTGAGAGTTGGGACCTCCATACTGGGTAATCAATGATTTGATTTTATAATTAAAAATCCAATCCCATCCTGGGTCTGCTGCTGGGATAACTACTATCTTATTATCAAGGTCGTAAGGTTGGTTTGAATGATGGTCAAGTAGCAAAATTTCTCCAGAAACTGTTCCTTGTCCAATGTAATTTCCTTCTTTGCTCATTTCCTCATATAAATAAAAATCATCGGATGACGAGATTAAGTCAGGCATTAATGTGTTTTTAAGATCTAAATTAATTGCATTTTCTTGGTTAAATTCAATATTTAGTCTATGAAAAAGTTCTTCGTCGCTTATATTTTGCTCCTCTATTTCATTTAAAATACCATCAATTCCTTTTGTATAGTAAAATTTTGAATTCTCTCTTGTTGCAATAGCAGTCTGAAACATTTCAATCCACGATGATGCTGTGTATGGAATATTGTTAAATTTAAAATATTTATCAATATTTGAAAATATAGCTTTTTGCAATGAAATGTTTTCATCATGTATTTCACTATTTTGAATCAACAGTTCAGTGAACTCTAAATTATTTCTTAAATTAGATGAAGATAAATTATAGTTACCGGCTCTAATGTGTCCATAAATATCTAAAAAGCTATTAAGACTTTGTTCTCCAATTTTGACCTGATAAGCGTCCGTCTTCATTTTCGTACTTATCGACTTTACTGACAACAATAACGAGTTTTTATGTGCTTCGGTGATTACTTCTTTTCTCAAAAGATTATTTAATTGAGCAAAGTACACAAACCCCAATCTTGAATGATGCGTAAATGGCAATGCCATATTGTCTCTAATAAATTTCATATTTTCTTTTTTAGAGTATTCAAAATCTCCATCAAGCAAAGAGAACGCTTTCAACATAGTTGTATTGTTTTTTTCTAGAGTCGATTTGTTAAAGCTATCAATATCAATTAAATCTTGATGCCATTTCTCAATCTCTTCTGGGCTAATAATTTTTCTATATTCAATTGCGAACTCATCTTCAGAATCAAATACATATGATGATCGAGAGATATTAAATTCAATTGAATCGTGTAAATGTGGGTTCTCTTTTAATTTTTCTAATTGATACTGTATTATTTTTTCGCAGCTATCGACTTGTAAGCTTCGAGTTAAAAAACTATTTAAACTATGGTTCACATTTATGTAGGGTACATTATTGAAAAGCTCCATTAATTTAGCCGGTTTATATTTTCTATAACCAAATTCACCGCGCTGTATATTCCATGTTGAGTCTGTAAACATAAATTTATATAAGCCAAATGCAACATTGTCAGGTTTTTTTCCAATCATTTCGGCTGGATTCATGTCCGACATATTGCTAAAAAGGTGATTTATGCCAAAACGATCATCCGTAGTATCTTTTAAAGTCTCATATTTTTTTATATTCTGCTCAATTATTTTTTTCTCTGTAAAGATCAAATCCTTATCAACTTTTCTCTCCATCAGAGGCCGTACTTGCAAAAGCAGTGGAGAAGAATTGTTATTCAGAACCATTTCAATGTCTAAATGTTTGTTCCCAAATAAATCTTCTAATTTTGTCAGAATATTTAGATATATAGAATATTCATCATATTTTTTTGGTAACTTGTTTATTGATCTATGAACATAAAAATTTTTAATCTGATTGTACTTTCCAGATGTAACAGCATCAGTTTCTGGACCATTATAAATTGAAAATGATCTGTAAAGAGAGTCTGTCCCAACCTTAAAAGATGTAAGCACAGATACGCTTCTTGCATTTTTTACATAATCTTGCAAAATCACGGTCTGATTCACATCTTTTTCGTAGCTATTTAACACTTGATTCCATGATTCTTTAATATCATTTATTCTTTTCTTGCTGATTGGTCCGATGGAAAGATATTTACCTGCATTAGAAGAGCTCTCTAAGTCTTCATTAGAACTATTGCTTCTTATCATTATTTCTTCTGAAAAATCATTAAGAATCTCGTTAATATTTTCTAAATCTTTCAAAGAAAGCTCTCTAAAGTATGGAATTTCTATATCCGTATGGTTTGCCACAAACTCTAGGTTTTTAGCTTTATTACCATAATTTATTTGATCATCCATTTTCACCTATTTGTTTACTGACTCCAAAGCTACTTGAACTTTTTCAGATGGAAATTCGTAGTCAACCATCTCTCCACTCAAAAAGTTTTCATAAGCTTTCATATCAAAGTGACCATGTCCACACATTGCTGTCAATACGGCAATACTTTCAGAATTTTGGTCGGCATCTTTCACTGCCCTAATTGCTGACGCAATTGCATGAGTTGCTTCTGGAGCAGGTATTATGCCTTCTGTTTTAGCAAATAGTTGACCAGCCTCAAAACATTCTTTTTGGCCTATTGCTTCTGCTTCGATTAACTTTTCTTCATACATTGCACTGACTAATGGTGCCATTCCGTGGTATCTCAAACCTCCAGCATGAATTGGATCAGGCACAAAAGAATGACCAAGGGTATGCATTTTGACTACGGGGGCCATTCCTACTGAATCCCCAAAATCATATGCATACGTTCCCTTAGTCAAAGATGGACAAGCCTGTGGCTCGACAGCTCTAATAACCGTAGACTTTTTATTTTGCATATTTTCTCTAGCAAAAGGTGTAAAAAGACCCGCAAAGTTTGAACCACCGCCAGTACACCCAACTATTACATCTGGATAATCGTCTGCCAGTGCCAATTGTTTTAGTGCTTCTTCTCCAATAATGGTTTGATGCATTAGGACATGATTCAAAACACTTCCAAGAGCGTACCTTGTTTTCTCATCTTTAGCAGCAACTTCAATAGCTTCTGAAATAGCAATGCCAAGACTTCCTGGAGTTTCAGGGTCTTCTGAAAGAAACTTTTTACCAATATCTGTTCTTTCAGAGGGGCTTGAGTAAACTTTTGCGCCATATATCTCCATCATGGTTTTTCTGTAAGGTTTTGCTAAATATGACGCAGCTACTTGAAACACTTCTAATTCAATTCCAAAAGCCTGGCATGCAAAAGCCAAAGCAGAACCCCACTGACCAGCACCTGTTTCCGTAACCATTTTTGTAACACCTTCTTCCGCGTTATAAAACGCTTGGGGGATTGCAGTGTTAGGTTTATGCGAGCCAGACGGGGATCCACCTTCGTATTTGTAATATATTCTTGATTTTGTACCTAGAGCTTTTTCAAGTCGAACTGCTCTAAATAAAGGGGAAGGTCTATAAAGCTTATATAAATCTAAAACAGGCTTTGGTATATCTATAAAAGAATCTTGAGACACTTCTTGTAAAATCAAACCCATTGGAAACAAGGGAGCTAAATCCTCTGGACCAATTGGCTCCATTGTTTGCGGGTTCAATGGTGGTGGTAGTGGATTTGGTAAGTCCGGAATGATGTTGTACCACTGTGTCGGCATCTCAGATTCTGATAATAAAAATTTATATTGTTCNCTCATTGTTCCTCCTAAAATAAAAAAAACCGGGCTGTGCCCGGCTTTAGAAAACAACATAGAACTAGGCACCTACATATGTAGCGTCCACCAGTTCCAGTTTGTTACTTTATACATTGTTATTAATGTAGATGTTTTTTTTAAAATTTCAAAATTATAATTGTAAATTTTTTGTTAACAGAAAATGTCGAAATATCAATATATCCATTCATAACCTAGTATTGGATTCATGAATAAAATAATTCACTCTATTGATTTAACAAAAATTTATGGTGAAAAAGAAACAAGTGTCACGGCATTAGACAAAATTAATGTCGAGTTTAAAGAAAACGAATTTACAGCAATCATGGGTCCATCTGGCTCTGGAAAGTCAACATTACTTCATTGCTTAGCAGGATTAGACAGACCAACATCTGGTCAGATATTTCTAAAAGAAGATGATATATCTACTTTAAATGATAAACAATTAACAAAAATTAGACGAGACAGCTTTGGGTTCGTGTTTCAGGCTTTTAACTTAATCCCAACCTTAACCGCTGAAGAAAATATTACACTACCGGCATCTATTGCTGGAAGAAAACCAGATATCGACTGGGTAAAACAAGTAGTTGAAACAGTAGATATAGGAGATAGGTTAACACATAGGCCCAATGAATTATCTGGCGGACAGCAACAGAGAGTAGCAGCTGCTAGAGCCATGGCTACAAAACCTGAAGTAATTTTTGCAGATGAGCCATCAGGAAATTTAGATTCAAAATCAAGCAAAGAGCTTTTAAGTTTCATGAAGTCCGTAGTTGACGAGCTTAACCAGACAATCATCATGGTTACACACGATCCCTATGCTGCTTCCTACGCCAATAGAGTAATAATGCTTAAAGATGGAAGAATTGCTAGTGACTTAGACCAACCAACACAAGAAGAAATTGTTGCAGAGGTTACGGCTTTAACTAACATCTAATGTTTGGATTTACAAAGCGCCCGCTTTTCCTAATAGCCTGGAAAAATTTAAAAACCTATCCAGTAAGGATATTTTTAACAACATCCTCCATCATTCTTGGTGTAGCAGTTATTATTGCTTCAAATATTTTTTCGGAGAGCAATAAATCCGCATTTGATAACTTATTCTCAGGCATTTATGAGGGGGTTGACTTAGTTGTACAGCCAATACAAGAGGATTTTGCCGAGGGATTTAGTGGCGATGGTGGTCAAGGACCAATTTCATTTGAAGTTAAGAAAATACCTGATAAAAGAATTGAAGAGATTTCAAATTTACCAAGTGTAAAAGCAGCTTGGGGTGAAGTATTGGGTTTTGCTCAGTTCATAAAAATTGTAGATGGTGAAACAGTATTAATTTCTAATGGATTTGCNCCAACATTTGGGGCTGCTTGGGATAGTAATCCATATGCAGCNCANTGGTCATTAGTTGAAGGAGAGCCACCAACTAATACAAAAGAAGTAGTCATGGATGTTGTNACCGCAGAAAATCATGATTTTTCTGTTGGAGATAGAGTGACAGTTTTGGCTGGTGCAACTCCTGCATCATTTACAATTGTGGGAATTGCAGAGTTTGCTAATGTAGGTGCGCCAGGTGGAGCAACATTTGCATTGTTTGAATTTAGGACTGCTCAAAAATTATTAGATTCAAGAGGCGAAGTAGATTTAATAAATGTAGTTATAGAAAATAATTTTGATATTAATGATGTTAAAACTGAAATAACAAACTTAGATTCAGAAAATTTAAATGTAATAAACGCTCANGAAGCTGCAGCAGAACAAGCTGATTCTATCAAGCAAGGTCTAGATTTCTTCAATACAATACTTAATGTATTTGCTGGTATCGCAATATTTGTTGGAGCTTTTATCATTCAAAATACATTTAGAATTCTTTTACTCCAAAGAACAAAAGAGCTTTCGCTACTTAGAGCTCTAGGTACATCAAAAAGACAAATTTACAGATTGGTAATTTCTGAATCTTTGTTTATGTCTGTAATTGGATCTGGTCTTGGTATTGCTCTTGGTATTGGTTTAGCTGTTGCAGTGAAAGAAGGATTACAATATTTTGAGTTTGGACTACCAGACGGACCATTAGTTTTAACGACAGAAGCTGCAATAACGGGATTAATTATTGGAATAACTGTTACTATCTTATCTTCTTTACTTCCAGCTAGAAAAGCCTCTCAAGTAAGTCCAATGGAAGCGATTAGAGATAGTGTCTCAACCCCTAGAAGGAAATCCTTATTTATACGGTTAGTTTTTGGTTCGCTCATTTCTGTTGCTGGGTTCGGAATGTTGTTTGGGGTTTTATACGATTTCCTAGATCTTCCGACTTTGTCCTCTCTTCAACAAGTAGGGTTTGGCGCAGGTGTAATTTTTATTGGAATCTCAGTAATAACCCCATCGATTACAAAGCCTTTTGTTTTTCTTTTTGATAAAGCTTATAACTTAGTTTTTGGAATTCTTGGNAAATTGGCTACAGAAAATTCNAAAAGAACACCAAGAAGAACTGCTTCAACAGCATCAGCTTTAATGATTGGATTAACTTTAATATCTTTNGCAAATGTTATNACGACNTCATTCAAGGCNCAGGCAGAGTCTCTGATAAGTGAGGTAATACTTGCTGACTATCAAGTAAGCGCATCCAATGTATTTGTTTCTCCAGGAATTCCAACAGGTTTATCGGAAGAACTTTTAGAGCTAGATGAAGTAACAAAACTTTCTAGAACAAGAGCTACTGTTGTCGGCTACAACCAGCGACCACTTATTCTTGGTGCCGTAGATGAAACTGTCTTTGATCTTGTAAAAACAGATGATATATCTGGAAACAGAAAAGACTTCCTTAAAAAAGATGCAATAGGAATACTAAAACAGACTGCCGAAAGAGAAGAACTCTTTGTAGGAGATGAGGTTGTACTAACAATTCCTGAAGAAGGAGAAAGAACTTTTACTGTCACCTACATTTTTGACTGGACCACTCAACCACCGGCTGAATTTTTTGTACTTCTTGAAAACAATACTTTTTTTGCTGACGAATCACTTGATACAGAATTGTATTTCAATGTAAGCAAAAAAACTCCGGAATTAGAAGAGAAAATAAACGCAATTGTTGATGAGTATCCTGGTGTTGAAGTAAGAGATGAAGATGGTTTAGTTGAAGAAGCCAATAATCAAATACAATTACTTTTGAATGTAATTTATGGATTTCTTTCCATATCTATTTTTGTAGCTTTATTTGGTATTACAAACACACTCTCTTTATCGGTTTATGAAAGAACAAGAGAAATAGGATTAATGAGGGCAATAGGAACTTATAGAAAACAAATAAGAAGAATGATTTTTATAGAGTCTTCTATTATTTCAATATTTGGTGCCGCTCTTGGTACAGGGTTAGGAATATTCTTTGCATGGAGCTTGATTCAGACATTAGCTGACGAAGGCTTTACTGTATTTGCTGTTTCCATACCGCAAACATTTTTGTGGATTGGCATTGCAATAATTTCAGGAGTCATTGCTGCAATACTACCTGCGATAAGGGCAGCAAGACAAAACATACTCGAAGCCATCTCCTACGAGTAAATATTTTTTAACCTTAGAATATTTCTATGGCTCAAGAAGAAATAATTAAGTTACTCTCTGAAATGGTTGAGATAAAATCTATAAGTTCTGACAAAAACCACAGAGATGATGTTGACGCTTCAGCACAATTTGTCCAAAACTTGTTTGCAGATTTAGGGCTAAACACTCAAGTTATCAAGGTTGCAGGAGGAATGCCAGCAGTTGTAGCTCACACAGAAATTGATCCTTCCAAAAAGACAGTTTTATTATATGCTCATCATGATGTTCAACCAGTTGGTGATTTAAGCATGTGGGACACAGAACCATTTAATCCTGTTTTAAAAGAGGGAAGACTTTATGGTAGAGGTTCTGGAGATAATAAAGCGGGAGTAGTTGTCCATTACAATGTAGTCAAAAAACTCTTAGAAGATCTACCAGTGAATATTCGTATTTTNATTGAGGGCGAAGAAGAGATNGGCTCTCCTACTATGTCTGATTTTATTGANCAAAATCGAGAAGCATTAGAAGCAGATGTTATAGTNATCGCTGATTCGGCAAATGTAAAAATAGGTGTACCAACNATCACAACTACACTNAGAGGTTTGGTCGATGGATTTATTGAAGTTGACCAACCAATGAGACCTGTACATTCTGGAATGGGAGGTGGAATTGTTCCTGATGCTTTTATGGTCCTTAGTAAGATAATTGCATCTTTTCATGATGACAAAGGTAATTTACAAATTGAAGGCTTAACACCAACTGATATGAATGTTGCAGAGCTTGATGAATCTTATACAAAAAAAATGCTTGGTTCAGAAGAGATAAATCTATTTGATGCTGAAAGCATTTCAAAAAGACTTTGGTTAGAACCAGCATTAGATGTATTAGCTATTGATGCACCACCAGTTAAAGATGCTGTGAATTTAGTCATTCCAAAAGCGAGTGCAAAAATTAGCTTGAGACTTCCTCCAACCGAAGACCCAGAGCATGCAATGAAAATGCTTGAAGAGCATGTAATGAAAAATATTCCATGGAATGCTTCTGTTAAATTTATTCCAAACTCAAAAGGTTCCGGCGTAGTTGCAAATCCTAATAAACCATTTACGAAAGAATTAGTTAATAGCTTTAATTCAATCTGGGAAAATGAGACTGCTTACATTGGCGTTGGTGGCTCTATTCCCTTTGCAAATGATTTTGTTAGAGAATTTCCCAATGCAGAACTCGTATTAGTAGGAGCTGCTGATGAAGAACTAGGAAATGCTCATGCACCAAATGAAAGTGTCCAAATTGACCATATTGAAATGCTTATTGAAAGTCTTGTAAAAACTTTAAAAAATATTTAATTACCCTGTATCTATTAAATAAAGTAAAAATTTACAAAATTTTATACATCCTTATGTAAATTTCATTAGACTTGCCTTGTAATTTAAGGAAGTTAAATTACGTCAAAATTTAAGGGGAGCTTATGGAAGGTAGGTTAACCTATGAAAAAATTTTTCTTACAGGATGATGTTTCTACAGCGAAAACATCATCAGTTCTCTTCTTTATTTCAGGAGTAATAGCTTTTATACAACCAGAGATATTAGTTGTGAGAACATTAGCTAGTTTCTTCGGTGCTGTAGCAATAGCACAGATTGTACTACTTGGCCCACAAATCATGGAAGACAGCATTCCTGAATCTTGGAACACTGCAAACGCTATGATTGCTGCAGTTATTTTGCTAGATAATTTAATAGACACTGGTTATGTTGCTCGAGAAATAGAAAACCCGATAGCTAGAGAACCAATTTTTATATTTCTTAATTTTGCCTTTCTTGGTTANGCCTTCACNACTGAAGGTAAAATGTCCAATGTATTCAGNTACATGATTATGTTTGGGGCTACTGCATTCATTCTTGTTATAGGTGCGGAGTTCTTTTTTGGAGTTGAGATACCCGAATCTCTTGACATAATATTTTTGCCAGTGTTCTTTACATGGCTTATAGGAATTACAGCAGGAACTTACACAGCTTTTAGTAATAAAGAATAAGAAAGGAAATAAGATGACACAACAAGAAAAGACTTTTGCAGTTCAGGTACCAAGAATTGCAGTGGCAGTATTTTTAGTAGGTTTTCTTAGTTTTTCTGGAGTAATTCCAGAAAGCGAGTTACTTAATACTATTGTTTGGAGATTTATTTCAATTGGTATTTTGACGGGCATATATTTTTCAAAAAGATTATANGACAGATCAGGTGGATCTAAAGTATTCAATCTTATTTACTTGATTTGCATGTTTGATATCTTATTCCAAGTTGNAGTTGGTTCAACAANGGATTTAGAGCTCAATTANACNNCAGGTATTTGGCAAGCAATACTTGTTTATATGCTTTTGACNAATGTTGGAGATCTNTTTCCANTNTGGGGAAAGNCTGCATTTATTGTCATGGTAATTAANTTCTTACTNGAAGAAGCATCTGTAACATTTGGTGTGACCCTTCCTGAAGCTACACAATTNGGNTGGATAATTGGTTTACCTTTAACACTTCTAGCNTTTTCATATGTNTACAGCANAGAGGAAGTTTTNAATTAAAAAAATGAAAGATAGGAGATANCATGTCGATTACNAACTCAAGAGANTTCACNATAAATGTTGGAAAAATTGCNGAAGCTGAAAAATGGCTTTCNGAAGGNGCAGANCTTTGGAAAGAAATTACAGGAAAAGATGCAGTTATATANAAAGAAGGTTGGGGAGATCAGTACAAGATGTTATTTGTAACAACCTATGAGTCAATGGGGGAGACAGAAGAAGTNGGTGAAAAAGTAATGGCCGACAAGAGAGTAACNGATTGGCTTCAAAATGGCATGACAAATGGAGATTTAATTTCCGGTGCTGTTGATAGATTTTTTACAACAATAAAAGATACAAGAGAATAAAAGAAAGGAAATAAAATGA
>FUFK010718460.1_pt1 | contig 12259 bp, 27 predicted proteins | sample 1021851 | NCBI WGS metagenome assembly FUFK01 (sample SAMEA51879418, study PRJEB19060) | metagenome
ATACAAAAAAATCTTTTTCAGGGATTAATCTTGAAAGATTACAAGCTACCAACTTAACTGGTGGTTTTTGCACTTTTAATCAGGCAAGAAAAATGAAAGGCAAAGTTATCAAAGGCAGTAAAGCTGTTGCAAGACTAACTAGACTTGTTACAGAAGGTAAAGAAGATGAATTTAGAACTTACCCTGTATTTCATTCAAGCCAAATTCAATTTAGAGAGGAGGTTCAATAATGAGAAGAATCAATATTACTTTTGAAAATTCAAGAATTACAAAATCATTTTTAAATGTTCATGAATTAGAAGAATTTTTGTTTGAAAAATTTAATTTTTCTTCTCCTGATGATGCTGCTGTTTGGCTTTGGAATTTAGATGTTGGTTCTTCAGAATCTTTTTTTATTTCTAAAGAAATTGGCAATGTTGTTTTTTCTATTCAATCTAAACAGAGAACAGGAAGTCAACTTCATGATGGTTCAACAATTGGTCAATGATGAAAGGGGAGTTTATACTCCCCTATATCTAGGGTTGTGCCTAGGTACTGATGATTCAGCTAATCAATTAACTAGAAAAAAGGAAAATAACTATGAAAAAAGGTCAAGACGCACGAGAAATGCTAACTCGTATAAATGATGATGTAAAAAATAAAAGAGATTACATCATTGATGTTAATAGCATAAATGTTGAAACAAACAATTATACTTACCCAAGTATAACTGTTGATCATTTACAAGATAGAGAATTTATCTTAACTGATCATTCAATGTCGCAAATGTGTAATAAACTTGAAATAGGTACACAATACTTAAAAAAATGTTTGCCTGTTTCGCAAGAACTTGTTGCACATAATCTTAACTTCTGGGTAAAAAATTCTAAACAAAAAGAATTAATGCTTAGAACTTATGATATGGCACCAATAGATGAGGCAAGAGCAATCTGTTCTAATAGATATAAAAGAATAGATAATGATGTTGTTGCAAATCACTCTTTAAATAAACTTATGGATTTAGAGCTTGATATTAAATATGTCAATTATGATAGAGACACACTTAATATTACTGCCGTTAATCCTAAAATAGAAGGTGAAGTAAAAGAAGGTGATGTTGTACAAAGTGGTGTTACGATCACAAATAGTGAAATCGGTAATGGCAGTTTAATCATTCAACCATTTATTTACAGATTGGTTTGTACAAATGGTATGGTTGCACCAAGATATTTGAATAGGTTTTATTCAAAACATGTTGGTAAANNTGTCATTGATGTAACTCAAGATGATCAATACATTACTGTAATTGATAAGATGCAAAAACAAATTGATCTTATTAGTTCAAATGAAGTATGGCAAGAGAGCTTTCAAGGTCTTGTTAAATCAACTAAAGAGTCTGTTACTTCACATCAAATAGATCAGATTGTAAAAAGACATGGTGTATCTGATGATGAAAGGGCACAAATATTTACTAGATTAAATCATTACTACGGTGATGTATTTACTACTACTAAATATGATTTTGCAAATGCTGTTACCAATATGGGTAATGACGAAGACAAATCAGATGCAAGAGCTAGATTCTTTCAAGAACTTGGTGGTCTTATTGTTTTTTCAAATAACCCAATGCAAATTAGAATATGATTGTATTTGGTAGAACAATTATAATTAACAAAAAAGTAGTCCTAGCATTTTTGCTGGGGCTACTTATTGGAGTTTTATTATGAAAAAATGTGAAGATTGTAACCTTTGTTGCAAACTACCAGAGATAAACTATTTTAAAGATAAAAAAGAGTCTCATACATGGTGTAAGGATTGCAATATTGGTGTTGGTTGTAAGATATACGATAAAAGACCTCAAGGTTGTAAAGAATTTTATTGTTTATACTCTGGAGGACTTGTTGATCTTAAACCAAATAAAGTTGGTTTTTTTATTTTTGTTGAAAGAGCAGAATCAGTTCAACATAAGATACTAACCATTTATACAGAACCAAATAGACTTGATAAAATTCCATCGTTAATTATGAAAGATGCTGGTGCATATAGTCTTGTAGATCAAGGTTATGCTTTTCACATTCGTTATTCAAAAAATGATGATGAACTTGCTATTTTTGATTTACAAAAATTTGGTATGTCTTTAAAAAAGGTAAGTAGAAAGGAACTAAAAAATGATAATTCGTGATTGGAAAGATAAAAGAATTAGTGCTATGAACAGAGTTATAAAGAATAAAGGTTTTAGTACTATTGACTATTTAGATGAATATGATTCCGTTTGTTCATCTAAAGCTAAAAATAAAATGGAATATAAACTAGAGAGGAAACATGAAAAAAACAATATGCCTACTATTCGTAGGAATTTTCCTGAGTAATTGTGCATATAAACCTGTTATTGATACTGCTGGTCGTAGTGGTACATTTGATTTTTCTAAATCAGATGAAATAACAAATGATTTGCAACATTGCGAAAGGTTAGCAAAAGATAATACAAATCCTGTTGTTGAAAGTGGTAAGTATGCTTGGAATTATTATTTTAGAGCATATACATTATGGCTTTCACCTAAAGCAGAATATGATTATCCAAAGCTATATAAGAACTGTTTAACTAACAGAGGTCATTCTGTTATCAATTAGAAAGGATACAATGAATAAATTAGTTAAATCGGATTATATGTTTAAAGGTATGGTAGAAGATTTTAAAAAGAAACCTAATGCCAAACTCTTTAATCAAATAATAGGACTCAAGTTTAAGAATATTAGACTTGATAAAAATATTACTGCCGAGGCAGTAGTAGAAGATAACAACTTATACTTTTCTTCAGTTTTTGATTTATATAAATTTGAAAAAGGTATAAAAACAGATGTGTCTAAATTATTTGCACTTCAAAAATATTTTAAATATGATGTTGTGCAATTATTTGAACGTCTTAACTAGGAGGATAGATGTATATAAAACATCAATTAAAAAATGGTATCACTCTTAACTTTGATGATGATAAACATATTTATTATGTTAATGGCAAAAAAGTTGAAAGTGTTACAGGAATATGCGGTATTGGTATTCCTAAACCTCAACTTGTTGGTTGGTTAATAAGTACACCAATTAGAGAAATAAAAAACTCTATTAATGGTATGCTTGATAACGGACAACAAATTGATAGAGTAAGTCTTGAAAGAATCATAGACAAAGCAAAAAATAAGACAGAGGAAATTAAAAAAGATGCTGGTCTTGTTGGAACTGTTGTTCATGGTTTGATTGAAGACTTTTTAAAAGGCAAAGAAATTCCTAATCAGTCTGACCCAGCAGTAAATAACTGTTGGAATTTATTTTTAGATTGGTGGAATACACAAGAGTACAAAGTTGTAGAATTAGAAAAAAAAATATTTTCTAAAAAATACAATTATGCTGGTACTCTTGATCTTATCTTAAAAGATAAGAANGGTAATCTTGTTTTGGCAGATATTAAAACAAGTAACCATATTTCTTTTGATTATGCTTTACAATTAAATGCGTATAGAAAAGCATATGAAGAAGAAACAAACCTTAAAATTTCCAAAGGGTTAATCATTAGATTGCCAAAAAAAGATGGAAAGATTGAGGTTAAAGAACTTCCATTAAACAAGAGAATGTTTGATGCATTTATAGGTGCTAGAAACATGATGTTGGGNATGGAAGAATATAAACAACAATAAAAAGGAGAATCTGATGGCATATAATAGACCACAGTACAATAACCAAAACTACCAAAATAAAAGTAATGGTAGTAGTGGTGGAACTGCTAAATTAACAACTACAAAAAAAGATGGTTGTATTTTAGTAGTAAACTTGAATAACCAAAATCTTGTTTTAAAAGGTTATTATCAAGGAAAAACAAACGAGTGGAAATTGTTTCCTTATTACGATAAGACAAAAACAAATCCACAGTTTAATCAACCTAAACAATCGTATCAGCAAAATAATGATATGGACGATCAGTTACCACAATCTGAAAAAGATTGGTCGCAAGGCTCTGGTACTGAATTTAATCCAGAGGAATACGAACATCAGTTAGGTGATTAATGAGTAAAGAAGATACTTTAGATAAGTACATTGAGCATAGACCAAAGGTCTTTGACCCTGATAAAATCCTTGTCTATCTAAATGCTTTAGATAAAAATAAAATTAAAGCAGAAGATGATTACGAGGAAGTTAAAGACCAAATGCAAGAACAATTAGATTACATCATAACTGAAAAAGTTGAAAATCTAAAATGTTCGATAGCTCTTGCTAAAGTAAAAGCAACTAATGATGACAGATACAAAGACATTAGGGCTACTTATAGAAAAAGAAAAGCATATTTTCTTTTAAAAAAAGTAGAGGCTAATAATGGTCATTCTTATTGTGAAAATCTAAAGCAAAAATCTATCAATCAATTAGCGATTGATAAATTAACACTTAAACATTAATGCTTATGTTAGGGGCGAGAAATCGCCCTTAATGTTTGGTAAATTCTAATTCAGACAAATCAGTATCTTCGTGTATTCCTGTATAGGTAACATCATAATTAACTAATTTTACATCTTCTCTTTGTTTAACTTCATTAATCATATCGTTAACTTTTGGAAAAGTTGGGTACATATCTATAAACCTAAAAGCTACATAATGACCAAAAGGTGATGTAGGTGCTTCTAGTTGCATTTCTAAACTTGTAATAACTGCGTCTATAATCATAGACACACATTACTATTTTTTCTTAATTATGTCAGCACCTTTAAGACCATATATAGCACTCACAACACCTATAAATAATGCTTGGTACCAAAATGGCATATTATTAAATTGATTAAAAAACTTATCTACCTTTTCCATTATCTCTGGGTCGTCACTAAAAATACTCCATATAAGTAACATCACAGGAGCCGAGACAAGTATCAATACGAATTCGTCTTTCCACCCTTGTTGATTATTTTGCATAACTGCTTTTTGATATTCTACTTCACCATTTGCCATTTTTTCTGCATGACGCATTTCTGCAACTGATTCAAATTCTTTTGCTCTTCTTCTATTAGATGCAATAGACATTCCTGTTTTAATAATTCCAGGCACTAATTTAGATGCTACTTGTAACCACATAACTATTCCTTTGTTTTTTCAATAAGCATATCTATAACATGTTTTGCTTTTTCTAGGTCTTTTATTTGATCTTTCTTATCTTTCCATTTTAAATTATACCTTGTTATGTATTTCATAGCATGTGTTTGACATGCATTAAAATTATTTGCCATACAATAATCTAAAGGTTGTATTTTAAGCTTTTTATAGTGATTGCCTTGTATCTGATCAGAAAATGCTGAATCGTCGCTCTGTGTCGCTCTATGGCTCTTTAAGAGGGTATTTTTAAGCTTATTAGAACTCATACAAGTGTTTTAATCCAATCACCTTTATTGTCAAGTACCATAGGTAACAACCTAGGATACCCATTTATTATAATGCCACAACCGAGAACAAATCTTGTTTTAAAATTCTTGGCATAGTTGAATGCCATAGACTTTTGATTTATGAGGCACCCAACATTCATAGCAAAAAATAAATTATCAGGATTTGCCCACCATGATATTAATAGCTTTGTATGGTAATGACCTTGACATGCCGACATACCCATTGTTTGTGAAACTTTTAAAATATCTGCTGATCTTCCGTGTGTAAAAAAACATCTTTGTCCATTTGACATTGTTAAAGTTAAATCATCAACCCACTTCCATTTTTTTGTACCAAGAAACTCGCCATAATCTTTTAAAAATTCTTTACTCATTCCAAACTTTAATGCTCTTCTATAAACCAAGCTACTATGGTTACTATCTACTTCTATCATGTTTGGAAAAATTGACTCTAGTTCTTTAATATATTTTCTTGCAACTTTTAGTTCATGACCAGCAGAATATAAATCTGGGTCGTGTGAATGCATGCTTATAGCATGGAAGTCAAGTAGGTCACCAATGTTGACTATAAAATCAGGTTTAAATTCTTTTTTTATTGCAGATAAAAATTTTATTGAATCTTTGTGATGATATGGCACATGCATATCGGATATGACCAAAATTTTTTTGTAGCGCATAGTAATGCACTTTTACAACTATTTAGTGAGTATGTAAAGTAATTGACCGAGAACTAACATTCCAACAACACCAAGACCATATAAAATTCTNTCNATATCTTGTTTCATATGTTTTAANTGATTNTTGATTACAAGATTAAGTTTTTGATCTACTAACTTAATTTTACCATCAATCTCTACAAATTTTTCTTTAGTTGTTTTCATTATCTTTTTTTTCTTTTTCTTCTTAAATCTGTATCATGTTTTCTACTGCCACGCAAAAAACTGTTAACTCTTGCCATTGACCATTGTGCCATTCCGATTCTTGGTCTTGAACCACTAGATAAAAATGCACCTTGCCCTCTACGATATACTTTTTTAAGCATACCTAATGTAATATTTTTTCTGTTTTTAGCTTTTGCTCTTAAAGCTGAAATAACTCTTGCTGATAGTGGTCTTCTTCTTACTGCCATTATTTTACCCTTGCTCTAAACATTGATCTTGGTATTCTTGCACCTGATTTATATAATGAAGACATTGTTTTTAAAAGACTAGCTCTTGCTGATCTTTTGCTACCTTTTAATCCTTCAAGATATTTTTTTGGTATTTTTGTCTTTTTATCTTTTGCGACTTTTCTTCTTTTTCTTGCCATGTTCAGAGTCTTTCATTAATGAACCATCAGGCATATAGTGATAACCTTTTGGTGCTTTTTTTCTTCTTCTTTTTTTAACCATTATCTTTTTTTCTTTTTGCCCATTTTACTTTTCTTAGGCTTGTTCTTTCTTTTCTTGTCTTTTCCATGTCCATAATGATAAGGCATTATTTCCTCGCTTTCTTTTTAGATTTTTTTTGTTTTTTCATAATAGCTTTTTGTAAAGCCATTGGTAATTTTTTTTGTTTTTTTGTTAGCATAGCTTCTCCTTAGTTTGCAAATTTACCATCTGACCACTTGGCATCAGGTAATCCATTTGTATATGATTTGCCATCATATGTTAATACTTGTTTTCTATTTGAGCCATCAACATACGAACAATGTACCCAACCACTATTAGGGTCATTATCTTCTTTTTTCCAAAACTCTAAGATTAATTGGTCAAAGTCACAATTATTTTGAATCCATAAAGCTACTTGCAAATTAGACACACCAGCTATTTCAAAATCTACTGCTTGTCCTTTTGCGTGTTGTGATGTTGCTTTACTTCCTATTGCTTCACATAGTTCAGGGCTTCTATAACCTGAAGTAATAATTACAGGCTTATCAAACTTAATTCTTACAGGCTCTAATACTTCATAGCAAAGATCAGTTAAGTTTTTAATTTCTCCTGACCCAGCTTTATTAGATATACCTTTTCTTGTAGCTGTTTGAGATTTTTCCATCTCTGATAATGTAAAATGTTTTGAAAGTTGCATTAAAACCTCTTATGGTTTTGTTGGAAATTCTACTGCTTCTACTTCTTCTACTGTTGTTAAGCCCTCAGTAATATCTCGGAGATTCTGTCTATAAGTAGCCATTTCTTCTGACATAGAGACATCTGATAAAGCATAAAAATCTGTTTTTGCTAACTTATAATTTCTTTCTTCTCTTAAATTAGTCATAGCCCTATCAAAAGCACCAGCTTCCCAATCAGCTTCTTCTTGATCTCTTTGTGCTTCTTCTTCTGCTGTGAACTGTATTCGTTCTCCATTTACTAATTTATATCTTGGCATAATATACTCCTTTTATGTTAATTTAATCCAAATAGCAAGATGTCTCCACTATCTATGTTGCCATGTCCAGCTTTGAATTGAACAGCATCAATAGCTGAAGTAGTGTTTCCATACCCAGCTACAAAATCTGCAAAATTATATGGGTGATATGTTGAGCTACTTGATCTTGTTATAAAGTGTTTTACAAAAGTTGTAGATGATGGATTAAAAAGGTGCATATAACCACAAAAACCATTATCATTATCATTACTCATATTTTTTGTTAATCTTTGAAAATCTGTTGACTGAGCCAAATCTCCACCTGTATAATAAGCTAATCCTGTTGTTCCATCAGATTCATGATGATAACTTCTAAATAATGTAGTTGTTTTTGTGACATTGTAATTACTTCCACCATCTGTAGAAAAATTAAACAAAATATTATTGTTAGTATCTGCAACATGAAGACTTATAAAATAAAAAATATATTCTTTATATGTATTATCTAAAACAACACCACTTGACCCATCAACAAATGAAATAGTTGCAGATGAAGAAGCTGTTTGTTTTTTTATTAAAGTTAAACTCCCTAATGAAGATATACTTCCAAATGCTGTTGCATCTTTAACACCTCTGTTATTTAATTTTACAATACTCATTAGCTATCCTTTATTCCATACATTTTTATTGTTCCACTATCTATATTTCCACTAGCCATTTTAAATTGCACTCTTGTTAAAGCTGTAGTGGTGTTGACATATCCAGCTACAAATGATTGAAGAGTATATCTATCTAAATAAACTAAATTTGTATTACTTATAAAATGTTTTACAAAAGTTGTATTGGATGGATCAAATAAATGTAATGTTCCAGAAAGACTATTATCATTATTAGTTCCTATGGCACTTGATAAATCTTGAAAACCTGTTCCTTGAGCTAAATCTCCAGCCGCTCTATATCCTAGCCCAGTATCACTGTCATCTTCTTCATGGTATGTTTCAAAAAAAGTAGATGTTATAGTTTGATTGTAATTAGTATTTGTTCCTGTATCTACCTGAAACTGAAAATCTTGATTTGCTGATGGGTGTATATTAATAAACTTAAATAAATAAATAGGATATGTGTTATCTAAAACAACTCCACCACTTCCATCTACAAAAGATATTGAAGCACTTGAACTAGCAGTTTGTTCTTTAATCAAAACCATACCACCTGATGCTAGTTGTCCAGCAGTAGTGATAGCTGATATGCTATTATTATTGTATTTAATTAATCCCACTAATTTACTCCATACATTTTGATTGTTCCTGAATCCATATTACCAGACGATATTTTGAACTGAACAGCATTAATTGCAGATTGTGTATTAAAATATCCAGATACAAAGTTATCATTAGTTCTATCATTATGTGCAATTCCATTAACTCTTGAAATAAAATGTTTAACAAAAGTTGTGCTTGATGGATTAAATATTTCCATAGTTCCACTAAAAGATTGGTCTGCATCTGCACCTAAAGGTTGTTGAAAATATAAAAATGAAGTTGCTTGTGCATGATCTATATAAGTTGAATAACCTAGCGAAGTTGCTGAATCTGCTTCGTCATGTTTTGCTTGAAAAAAAGTTGTTGTAGCTGTTGTATTATAATTGCTACCCCCATCTGTACTAGCTTGAAAAACTCCAAAAGTATCATCAGTTTGTGCATGAATATCATAAAATTTAAAAACATAGCTATCATAAGTGCTATCAATACCAGATGTAAAAGATATGTTAGCAGAACTAGATGCAGTTTGAGTTTGGAGCAGAGTCATAGCACCACCACTTATAGAAGCTGGTAAAGAAGTTATTGATGATAAAGAGTTGTTGTTAGCAAAATTAAGAGCCATGTTTTACTCCTAACTTAAGCCTATTAAATCAAATTGACCATCGTCTATATTTCCTGAATCCATGTAAAATCTTAGCCCTGTGACTGCTGTTGTGCTATTCCATGAGCCACTACCTACACCACCAACCAATAATGATTCTGTATTAAACATATTATTCCAATATCTAAAACTTTTGTAATACGTTGTGCTTGCTGGATTACTTAATATTATTTCATAGTTACTATTTTCGACAGCATCATTTCCAGCCATCTGTGGTGACATACTTATATAAGTAGCACCATTTGAATTTCCTTGTATATCGCCACCATTTGATCTTCTACCTTGAAATGAAAATTGATAATCTGCTCCTGTTCTAATTCCAGCAGATGTAAAAAATCTGCATCTAAAATCTGTATTATCTGTAGCTGGGTGCATATTTGTAATTCTAATTAAATAATTTTTATATGTGCTATCAATACCTGAAGTAATATCTATTTGTGCAGAACTTGATGCAGTTACTGATGAGATTAAAGTTTGCGTTCCACCAGCATCAGCAAAAGATAATTGACCTATTCCTGTTGTTCCTGACCCTGATACAGAAGCTACTTTTAAAAATTTATCTGCTGTGACATTTCCTGTAGGTAAAGTCAAAGTATATGATTGACCTGATGAGTGTGCTGGAGATCGTAATTTAACTCCATGACTATTTTGTTCACAGTTTAATTGTAAAGTTCCAGCAGTAGTGCTATCGCCTTTTATTTGTAATCCAGCCGCAGATGATGTTGATACAAAATTTGTTTTAGCTTGTGTGACAGTAGCATCAGATGGAGTTCCTATGTCTAAGGTATTTCCAAGAACAATTACAAAGTCTATAACATCGCCTGTTGCTAAGTTTGATGCAAATGTAAGTGTGCTTCCTGATACTGTAAATGAATCTGTTGGTGCTTGAAGAATACCATTGAGTGAAACTAAAAACTGATTTACATTTTCATAATCTGTAAAAGCAGAGCCACCATTATTCATAGTGTATGCCGCTTGACCATTAACTACACTAATTGCATCTAGTTTTACAAAGTTGCCTGTGATTGGTGTCCGACCTATGTATGCCATATTATAATGCCTTTATTTCAGCATCGGTTAATCCTAATGCTTTTAATTTATTATGTGCTGATGTTTTGTTATTTGTTTTTTCTGTATTTATATTTTTTAATTCTTCTATCTTTGCATTTACTTCAGCTTCTGTTGGTTTTGTGATTGAACTGTCATGCACAATAATATTTTCATAAGCGATTCTGTGATCTCCTGTCCAATCTTCTTTAAAACCAAACCATTGACCCTCGTGCATATGTGCTAAAGCAAAATTTAACCATTGTTGTTCATTCATTTTATATATCTCCTAATCTAATAAAAGTCATAGCTGTCACTTGATAGTTAGTATCTGAAATTAAAGTTATATTTCCATCACTACAAAAATAAGCAAATTTTACTTTATAATTTGATGTATCAGCAACTTTGAACAAAGTAGTACAAAGACCTGAATTGTAAGAAATGCCATCTGAGTTTCCGTCAAAACTAAACCATGCTTTTCCCATTTCAGTATAACTAGAATTATTAGTAGTTCCATAAATTCTAACTCCATTATTTCTAGCATAGCCACTTGTTTGATGTGACATTAAACCTTGAAAAAAAATCTGCCAATGTCCTGTTGAAGGAAAAGTAAATATACCTGAACTTTGAGACATTCCTGTTCCTAAAACACCCCAACTATGATTATCTGCTCTTTCTAAATTTGCAGTCAAATCTTGCCCTGTGCCACCTGAAATATCTGAAGTTAATCTCCATTGGTCGGCTTCTGTAATTCCACCACCACCAACTAAACTTGCATCTATTCTTTTAAGAGTTCCAGCATCACTAATTAAAAATTCATCTGTATCTGCTGGTGCAGTTGCTAATTCTGTTTCTCCTGAAATAATATCTTGTGCTAATTTTGAATTAGTAATTAAGCCATCTTCTAAATCAGAAGAACTTACAGGTTTGTTTGCTGGTGCTTGTCCAATGTAAGCCATTAATTACTCCTATGTAATTTCTAGGATTGATAATGTTGCGTCTATTTTAGCTGAAACTGAACAATCTATTTTTAATATATCAGTTGTCTGAAGAACAACTTTACCACCTGTTAAAAGTTCTAAAGATGACCCAGCTGGAATACTGACATCTTTAATTAATAAAACTGTTTCGTTTGTTTCTGTATCTGAAGTATCTGATACTAATTGAACATCTGCTGTGACAGTTGATGTGTGGATATTACAAAGTGTTAATCCAATGACTACTGTTGTTGTAGATGATGGAACTGTGTAAAGAGTTAAAGGTGTTCCAGCACTTGATGGCATCGCACCATTTGTTTTAACTTTAAAAGTATTTGCCATTTATTCTCCTTATCCTAAAGCTATTGCTAGTGGTAAAGCATTTGGGTCAGTTTCAGATATAGTACCTGTGACCGACATTGTGCTAGTGATTGCGTTGCTAGTTGTATTAATACTAAATAATTCTATGTTATCTGAGCCATCGTTTATTTTAACTTTTAAAAATCCTGATGTTCCTGAATCTACCCAAATCGTACCTGTGGCTACTGATGATGGTGCTGACCCCCCAACGTGCTG
>FUFK010072658.1_pt1 | contig 12258 bp, 14 predicted proteins | sample 1021851 | NCBI WGS metagenome assembly FUFK01 (sample SAMEA51879418, study PRJEB19060) | metagenome
TAGAAATGGATAAAGAAGGCTATCTAATTACAAAACCAGACTCAACTGAAACAAATATTCCTGGTGTTTATGCTGCAGGGGATGTCAAAGATAAAACCTTTAGACAAGCAGTAACTGCTGCTGGTATGGGGTGTATGGCTGCACTTGAGGCAGAAAAATTTTTATCCCACTAAATCTTCAATTTCGTTTGACTCGAAGACATTTTGATTAAAATTTCCATTTGCTAATTTTATCATAGCCTTTGCTACTTTTTCTGATCCAATTGGTCTCATTTTTCTAAAAGGTCCAATTAATATTGGAGTTATAAGTTTAAATATAATTATTCCAAATTTTTCTCCTACCCTTTCTTCTTTTCTTTTTCCCAGTAAAAAAGATGGTCTCATAATTCCTATTTTATCAAAATTTAAATTTTTAATTTCTTCTTCAACTAAGCCTTTAAATTTTAAATAATCTCCACCACTTTTTGGATTTGCATATCCTGAAGAAACAAAAAAGAATGATTTAACTAAATTTGACTTTGCTATTTGAGCAATTTTTTTGGGGATATCTAGCTCAATTTTTTGATAATCACTTTTATTAGGTGAATTTTTTTTTGTTGTACCAATACAAAAAAAACATTCATGTCCCTTTATATCTTCAGCATGTTTGTCTAAGTTATTAAAATCAATTTTAATTACTTCAATCTTTGAATCATTAATTTCTATGGAAGAACGAACAAATATTTTGATTTTAGAATAATTATTATTTTGAATAAGTTGATTTAAAACATGGCCTCCAACTAATCCGGTTGAACCAAATAGTAATGCTGTTTTCACTTCTTAAGAAAGGCTTTCGCAAAAGGATTTTATTCTATCCATTGCTTTCTTCAAATTTTGCATTGAAGTAGCATAAGAAATTCTAAAGTATCCATCTAAACCAAATGCAGATCCTTGAACAACTGCAACATTACATTGCTCAAGTAGTTTTTGAACAAACTCTGTATCTGTTTTCAATTTAGTTTTTTTATTTAACAATCCCTTACAACTTGGAAAGACATAAAAAGCTCCATTAGGAGTTAAACAATTTATACCTTTAATGCTGTTTAAACTTTTAACAACAAAATCTCTTCTTTCTTTAAAGGCTTTTGATCTTTTTTTTATGAAACCTTGATTTCCATTTAAAGCTTCTACAGCAGCAGCTTGACTAATTGATGAAGGGTTTGATGTAGATTGAGATTGAATTTTACCAATTGCTTTAATTATATCTTTTGGTCCTGCAGCATATCCTATTCTCCAACCTGTCATTGCATAAGATTTACTAACCCCATTCATAGTTAAAGTTCTATCTTTTAACTTTGAATTTTGAGCAATCGTATAAAAATTAAAATTATCATATTTAATATGCTCATAAATATCATCACTTAAGATATGTACTTTTTTATTTCTAATTAAAACTTTTGCTAAATCTTCAATTTCTTTTTTTGAATAACCTGCTCCAGTTGGATTTGAAGGTGAATTTAAAATTACCCACTTAGTTTTTTTGGTGATAGCTTTTTTTAATTTATTTGCAGTAAGTTTAAATCCTTCTTCCTCAGTACACTTAANTATCTTTGGTTTTCCACCAGCTAATAAAACCATATCAGGATAAGAAACCCAGAAGGGTGCAGGAATAATTACTTCATCGCCTTTATTTAAAGTTGCCATGAAAGCATTATAAAGAACTTGTTTTCCTCCAGTTCCAACTGTGATTTGATCTGTAGTGTAATTGATTTTGTTTTCTCTTTTAAACTTATCTACGATTGCTTTTTTCAAAGCAGGTGTTCCATCTACGGCTGTGTATTTGGTGTCTCCACTTTTGATAGCTTTAATTGCAGCATTCTTAATATTGTCTGGTGTATCAAAATCTGGCTCTCCAGCCCCAAGTCCAATTACATCTTTTCCAGCAGCTCTAAGTTCTCTTGCTTTTTGAGTAACTGCAATAGTTGGTGATGGTTTAATTCGTTTTAAACTGTCTGATATTATGCTCATTGAAATATAAATAAATTCTAATACGCTGTTTAATATATGGAAAATACTTATCAAGATTTAATTACAGATATTCAGAGTAAAAATCCAAAAATTGGTGGAAAACTCGAAGGTGGAAAAAAATTCAAAATTAAATCTGATTTTAAACCTGCAGGTGATCAACCAGAAGCTATTAAAAAATTAGTAAATGGTGCAAATAAAGATCAATTTAATCAAGTTTTACTTGGTGTTACGGGATCTGGAAAAACTTTTACAATGGCAAAAGTTATTGAGGCAACGAATAGACCTGCTTTAATATTAGCTCCGAACAAAACACTTGCAGCACAACTCTACGGAGAAATGAAAACATTTTTCCCAGATAATGCAGTTGAGTACTTTGTTTCTTATTATGACTATTACACTCCAGAAGCGTACGTTCCAAGATCTGACACTTATATAGAAAAAGAGGCATCGATTAATGANCAGATTGATCGAATGAGACACTCNGCAACTAGATCTCTTTTAGAAAGAGATGATGTTTTAATTGTAGCAAGTGTTTCATGTATTTATGGATTAGGTTCTGTTGAGGCGTACAGTAAAATGACGCTAACTCTTCAAAAAAATAATGATTACAATAGAGAAGAAATAATTAAATCTTTAGTAGCTCTACAATATAAAAGAAATGATCAAAACTTTTATAGAGGAACATTTAGAGCAAGAGGAGAATATTTAGAAATATTTCCNTCCCATTTAGAGGACAGAGCTTGGAGGCTTTNTCTATTTGGAGANAAATTAGAACAAATAGAAGAATTTGATCCTTTAACNGGAGATAAAGTTAGAGAGCTAAGTTTAGTAAAAGTTTATGCAAATAGTCATTACATAACTCCTAAACCTACAATCGAACAGGCAGTTATTAACATTAAAAAAGAATTAGAAATAACTTTAAAAAAACATAGAGCAGAAAATAAATTATTAGAGGCTCAAAGGTTAGAGGAAAGAACTAAGTTTGATTTAGAAATGATTGAAGCAACTGGTTCTTGTGCTGGAATTGAAAACTATTCAAGATTTTTATCTGGNAGAAANCCAGGNGAACCCCCTCCTACTCTNTTNGAATATTTTCCNGATAACACTTTAATATTTGTTGANGAGTGTCANGTAACTGTTCCACAACTTAATGGAATGTANAAAGGAGATAGATCAAGAAAAAGNACTCTTGCAGAATATGGTTTTAGACTACCATCNTGTATGGATAATAGACCNTTAAANTTTGAAGANTGGGATTTAATGAGAACTCAAACTGTATTTGTATCTGCAACNCCAGGACCGTGGGANCTAGANCAAACAAAAGGNAAATTTATTGATCAAGTTATNAGACCAACTGGACTAATTGATCCTTTAGTTGAAATTAGACCTGCAAAAAATCAGGTAGATGATTTGATGCACGAATGCAAAAGAGTGATTGAAAACAATCATCGTGTTTTAGTCACAACTCTTACCAAGAAAATGGCAGAAGACTTAACGGAATATCTTCATGAAAATGGAATTAAAGTTAGGTACCTTCACTCAGATATCGATACTTTGGAGAGAATTGAAATAATGAGAGATTTGAGGATGGGTGTATTCGATGTTTTGGTTGGTATTAACTTATTAAGAGAAGGTCTTGATATTCCTGAATGTGCACTAGTTGGAATTTTAGATGCAGACAAAGAAGGTTTTTTAAGATCGGAAACATCACTCATTCAAACAATAGGAAGAGCAGCAAGAAATGTAGATGGAAAAGTTATTTTGTATGCTGATAAAGAAACTAAAAGTATAAAAAAGGCAGTTGCTGAAACTGATAGAAGAAGAAATATTCAAATAGCCTACAATAAAAAACATAAAATAAGTGCTACATCAGTTAAAAAAGAAATCAGTGATATTTTAGAGAGTGTTTATGAAAAGGATTATGTAAAAATAAGTGAAGGCTCTAATGTTGGTGGAAATTTAAAAAAGCACCTNAAAGCANTAGATAAAAAGATGAAAGAAGCNGCATCTAATCTTGAGTTTGAAGAAGCTGCTAAAATTAGAGATGAAATAAGAAAGTTGGAAAGTAGTGAATTAGAAATTACATTAAATCCAAAAATAAGACAGTATGATGTAAAAAATAAACTTTATCCAAAAGGTAGATCAACAATGGGAATGCCTGGAACAAAGGTTACAAANAAAAGAGATAAAAAATGGAAGCACGGAAAATAATTATTACNGGTGGGGCAACCAGAATTGGNGCTGCAATTGCAAAAAAATTATCTGGCACAAATAAAGAAATATTANTTCATTTCAATAAATCAAAATTANAAGCTGAAAAATTAAAAAAAGAATTAGAGNGTAATGGTACTAAGGTTTACCTTGTAAAAGGTGATTTGAGTAAAGAAAAAGACGTTAATAAANTTGTTAAATATGCCAAATTAAAATTAAAATATTTTGATTGNTTAATTAACAATGCTTCTTTATTTGAAAATGACAAAATAGAAAACTTCTCAACAGATAGTTGGGGTAAACACTTGAGAACGAATTTGAGAACACCTGCTTTATTATCTAAAGAATTTGCTAAAAATATAAAAGGAAAAGATAACAACATAATAAATATAATTGATCAAAGAGTCTTTAAACTTACTCCTTACTTTTTTTCATACACTATAAGTAAAACTGGCCTTTATACTCTTACAAAAACAAGTGCTATGAGCTTATCTCCAAACATAAGGGTCAACGGAATAGCACCAGGGCCTACTATTAAAAATCAAAGACAGTCTGAAAAACACTTCAAAAAACAATATTTAGCAACCCCTTTAAAAAGACAAGTTGATGTAGAACAAATATGCAACGCTGTTGACTTTTTTATAAAAAATAGATCTATTACTGGCCAGGTATTAGCAATTGACAGTGGGCAGAATTTAAACTGGCAAACACCAGATATAATGGGAGGGAAAGAGTGAAAAAAATTTTCATAGTTGTAATTTTTAGCTTGATATCATGTGGCAATGTCTTTGCGAATGGAAAAATTTTAAAAAGTGGCTTTATTACCAAATCTGCCTCCGTAGATGAGGGCATGAATATTAACGATCCAAAAAATAAAATTATAATTATTTATAATCATGGACAAAATAAAAATGATAAAGGAATAAAGAATGAATGCATTTGGGTTAGTCAAATAAGAAATNAAGCTTCACTGGTAGATGTGGAAATTAATAATAAAAAAATTATGGTTTATAACTTTTGTACTAACCATTTAGCNGGAGACATGTCACCGAAAAAATACTGGAAGTTTAAAGAACCTTATGAAGGTAAACATAAATTAGATAAAAGAATTGAAAAAAATTTAGAATTAGTGGATAAATTTGTAGAAATAGGTGTGCCTAGAAAACAGATTATTATATCAGGCCACTCTTGTGGTGGTCTATTAACTTTAATGTTATTGGCCGCACATCCTGACAAAGTAGGTGGAGGTATATCATATATGCAAGCTTGTTATGGTAAACTTTCCAAAAAGTATAAAGTAAAAAAAGTCGGTTCTGAGGAGGCACTAGCAAAATTTGCAAAAAAATACCCAGGGGGTGCTGAGTTAAGACAAAGACAGATTGATAATATAAAAAAATTAAACAGGGTTCCCGTTCTTGCTTTTACACATCCGAAAGATAAGTATGAAGGTCTATTATCTGATTGGTTAGAAGAAGTTCCAGGTGTTAAAAGGATTATCATTTCGCAAGATTTTAAAATAAATGGAAAAACTTGTGTAATGAAAGGAAAAGACTGGGAAGAAAATATTTCAAAACAAAAAAGTCCAGGTCACAAAATTAATCAGGCTGATTGTTTTCAATATTATAATCCGACAATTAAAGACTACATTGCCTCACGAATTAAATGAGAATAGAAGGAAAAGAATATCGTACTATTTGGATTGAAAACAATGTTGTAAAAATAATTGATCAAACAAAACTTCCACACCAATTTATAATAAAGGACCTTAAAACAGTTAAAGATGCAATTAATGCAATTAAAGTAATGGAAGTAAGAGGTGCTCCTTTAATAGGTGCGACTGCTGCATATGGATTAGTTTTAGCAATAAGTGAAAATAACGATCAGTCATTTTTAAATACTTCTGCAGAAAATTTAATAAACTCAAGACCAACAGCTATAAATTTAAAGTGGGCAGTTGATAGAATGATAAGTAAATTATCTGGAGTTAATAGTAATGAAATTTTAAAAATAGCATTAAATGAAGCAAAAGAAATTTGTGAAGAAGATGTTAAGTTTTGTGAAAATATTGGATTAAATGGTCTTAAAATAATTGANGAAATTTATANTAAAAAAAAAGATACAGTAAATATTTTAACTCATTGTAATGCGGGATGGCTTGCAACAATTAATTGGGGAACAGCCACATCCCCAATTTATCATGCACATAAAAAGGGTATTNNGNNTAACNTGNTNNNGCAGATGAAACTAGNCCCAGAAACCAAGGCGCAAACTTAACGTCATATGAATTAAATGAAGAGGGTATTAAAAATACAATTATTGCNGACAANACTGGTGGAATTTTAATGCAGAGAGGGCAAGTTGATATGTGTATAGTTGGAACTGATCGCACTTTATCTAATGGTGATGTGTGTAATAAAGTAGGGACTTATCTTAAAGCACTTGCTGCAAAAGATAACAATATACCATTTTATGTGGCTTTACCAAGTTCNACTATNGATTGGAAAATTAAAAATTCTAAAGATATTCCNATTGAAGAAAGAAGTNCNGAAGAGTTGTCAAAAATTGAAGGTGTNGACGANGATGGAAAANTAAAAAAAGTAAAGATATANCCAAATAAAAGTAAGGCTATGAATTTAGCATTTGATGTTACTCCAGCAAAATATATAACTNGNTTAATAACAGAAAAAGGTATTTGCGAAGCATCAGAAAAAGGATTAAAAAATTTATTTAAATGAACCCACTTATTTTATCACTTGTTTGTCTTTTATTAGTTGGAGTTTCAGCTAATTGGCTAAGTATTGTTAAGAATAATAAGACATTAATTTATCTTTCTTTAGCACCATGTATTTATATAGCAATTTATGGAATTTATTTAGTTATTGGACCTGTTGATTTGTATGAAGACGGTTCAAAAAACTTTTTTATGCAGAACCCTTATGAAAGTGAGCTTCCACCACAGTTTTTATTATTAAAGCTTTACCAGTATATTCTAATAGGCGTAGGTCTAATTTTTGGGTATTTATTTTTAAAATATTTAAAAAATTATGGACGTTAAGAGTAGAGAAGAAATAATAAAATTTGCACAAAAACTAAATAGTACAAATTTATCTCCGTTAAGATCAGGAAATATTTCACTTAAAGCTCAGAACAATAATGAAGAGGGGTTTTTAATTACTCCATCAGGCAAAAAATACGACAGTTTAAAAGCTGATGATATCGTNTTTGTATCTTTAGAGGGGAGATATGATGAAAAAGGTTTGCAGCCTTCTTCGGAATGGAGATTTCATAAAGATATTTATTTAAAGAAGGCTGATGCAAAAGCCGTCGTTCATGCTCATTCACCACACGCAACAGCTGTATCTGCACACAATAAAGACATTCCAGCTTTTCATTACATGATAGCGTTAGCTGGAGGAGACAATATAAAGTGTGCAAAGTATGCAACTTTTGGAACACAAGAACTATCTGACAATATTATTGAAGCATTAGAAAATAGAAAAGCATGCTTGATGTCTAATCACGGTCAAGTTGCTTATGGGGATAACTTGAACTCAGCTTTCGAACTTGCAGAAGAAGTTGAAAATATTTGCCATCAATACATAAATGCAATAAAGTTAGGAGAACCTAAGATTCTTTCATCAAGTGAGATGGATGTAATATTAGAAAAAGTTAAAAACTATAAAAAAGGATAACTTTTTATGACGAAGGTTGGGGAGCACGTCACTTTAGATATNATAGGTACTGAAAAAGAGTACGAACCAAANTTNTTTGAAAAACTAGTCTACAAGATATCAAANAAGGCAAAGGTAACTGTTCTAGAGATTTCAAAGTATAAATTCGAACCACAAGGCTTNACTCTTGTAGCTTTATTAGCAGAAAGTCATATCAGCTTTCATACTTTCCCAGAAAGAGGAATTATAAGTTTTGATTTTTTTACGTGTGGAAAAGTAAATCCTAATGTTGCTTATGATATTTTAAAAAAAGANATCAAACATAAAAGAATTGTTAAAAAAGAGTTTAATAGNGACACCATAAGTTATTATGATGATATTTATAGCTCANCAGGTTTAAAAAANTATTATATGGTGAAAGATGTTTTGGAAAACTTNACTTCAAAAGTAGGTCAAAACATTGAAATTTTAGATTTAGAACAGTTTGGTAAATCCCTTTTTATAGATGGGGAACTTCAAGTGGCAGAAAATGATGAACATTTGTATAGCTCAACATTTGTAAACTCTGGTTTAAAACTTAATCCATCAAATGATAAAACTGCAATTATTGGTGGAGGAGATGGAGGAGTTGCAAGAGAATGTATATCTAAAGGATTTAAATTAATCGATTGGTATGAGTTAGATCCCGAAGTTGTAACAATGTGTGAAAAATATTTATCTAAGGTAGGGAAGAAAGCAACNACAAAAAATCATGTGCAGTGCGTATGGGGAGATGCATTTGAAAGTATTAAATCAGTTGAAGATAATAAGTATGATAAAATTTATGTGGACTTAAACGATGATCAGTATTGTATTGATTTGGCCGCAAAAAATATCAAATCTTTAAAAAGAATTCTTAAGCCAAATGGAACAATAACTGCACAAGTTGGAAGCCAAGATAAAAAACCTAAACAAGTTGATAAATGGTTAAATCTTTTTGAAAAAAGTTTTGGCAATACGTCATTAGATAGAGTTTANATCCCAAGCTTTGATTGTTCTTGGAATTTTGCATCTTCTCTAAATAAATAATTAATATTTAGTATACTCTTTAATCTCTTTGATCTTAGATCCAGTGTGATTATTTATTTCTAACTTAATACTTGCTCGTTTGTCGTTTAAGAAGTGGATCTCTCTTGATAATAAAATGAAATGATCATCGAATTTTGAATCTTTTTCGCATTGTCTTTTATTATCTTCAATATCCCACAGTTTAGCATTTATTTCTTTTAATTCAGAGAAAAGACTCTTAATCTTTTCATCAACTTTCACATTTTTATCATATTGTTCCTTTAAAGAATCATATTCTAAATTTATGAATTTTAATTTTTCTGCGTCTTTGATTTTGTCTTTTTTGATTTCAAGGATAGTTAATTTATCTAATAACTCACCAACAGATACTTCAACTAATATTTTATTCATAAAATTTTATAGTGTGATAAATTGTTAAAAATATGTCTAATATATTAATCATAAAGCACGGATCACTAGGAGATATAGCTCAAGCGAGTGGGGCAATTCAAGATATTTATGACAACCATAAAGATGATTTTATTTATTTATTAACATCTCACGTATATTCAGATCTTTTCAAAAAAAATCCCAATATAAAAGAAGTAATTGTCGATAAAAGATTGTCCAGGTTTAATTTGATCTATCTTTTTTCTTTAATGAAAAAAATTAAACAACATAAGTTTACAAAGGTCTACGATCTACAGAATTCCTCAAGGACTTCATTTTATAAAAGAATTTTATTTCCTAATTTAGGATCTTATAAATGGTCTTCTTCNGAAACTACTCTTCCAGCNAATGAAACNAAAAAAGAATTTGATAAAAAACCNGTATTAGAAAGATTTGATCANCAATTAAAGATATCTGGTTTAAAAACATNTCACACTTTAANNCCAGATTTTTCNTGGNGNTGTTCTAATATNGATANNNTTATTTCTAAATATAATTTATCTGATTATATATTGTTATTTCCNTTCTGCTCTGANCANTTANAGCAAAAGAAATGGCCATATTACGATCAATTAATAAAACTTATAAAACAAAATCATCCTAATCTAAAAATAGTGATAGCACCTGGTCCTGGTGAAATAGAAAAAGCAAAAGAATTAGATGCTGTTTCTATTCTAAGTGAAGANAAAGCNATTTCTATNTCNGAACTNGCAGGTTTAATAAAGAGAAGTAAATTTGTTGTTGCTAANGATACAGGTCCTGCACATATGGCAGCACATTTGAATGTTAAAGGTCTGTCGTTGTTTGGAAGTCATACGACAGCTTATAAAGTAAGTATTGAAAGAGAAAACTTTAAAGCAATACAAGTTAGTGATTTAAAAAACNTAAGTGCANAGAAAGTTTTTGAAAGATTAGNTCTTTAAAATTTCTAAATATTTTTTTAAGATTTCTGGCCAAAGAAATTTTTTTGCATTTTCTTCTGCATTTTTTCCCAAAACCTTNAATTTATTATTCTGCAATATATCAACTAAACTTTGATAGATTTCATCTAAATTGTTTCCATCACAAAGTAGGCCAGTTTCATTATTGACAATTGCGTCAGATGCACCACCAACCTTTCCACCAATTGATGGAACTCCATATTGAGCAGCTTCAACATAGACAATTCCAAATCCCTCTACAGATTTTTTATAAGAAATCGATGGCATAACAAAAACATTTGAATTTTTTAAGTAAGAGTTTTTTTCATCTTTAGATAAATTTTTCAAAAACAAAACATTACTCTCAAGTTTTAATTCTTTAATAAGTTTTTTCTGAGATTCCAAAGTATCGCCTTGACCAATACAAATATAAATTATGTTTGGGTAAATTTCTTTCAAATTTCTCAAAGACATAATTATTTTTTCATGATTTTTTCTTTTATCAAATCTAGCAACAGTAATTAGTCTTGGCTCTTTTCCTTCAAGTTTCTTTAATATTTTTTCATCTATTTTTGGATTTACTTCCTCTCTTGGAAATACACCTGGGTTAATAACTTTGATTTTTTCCTCATTAACACCTATTTCAATACCTAGGTTTTTTGTGAAGTTTGAATTTGCAATGATATGATCGCAGTTGTTTAACACTCTAACAACTCGTTTATTAAGAAAAGAATCTTTTTTATGATTTATCTCTTTAGAGTGAATAAGACATGTTTTTCTTATTTTGGTATTGATGTTTTCTAAACTTTTCCAATGATCAGAGATGATATTTTTTACTTTTGTATTTTTTTGTANGTAATTATTAATTAATGAAGCTTTTCTAAATTTTCTAAAGATTTTTGGACCTCCAACTCTTTCAATTGAAAATGATAAATCTTCATCAAATTTTTCCTGCTGATAATGTTCATCAGCAAATACTTTAACCATCATATGTTCCGACAGTGATTTTGTAAGGCCAAACATAAGATTTTGCATACCTCCAACATCAGGTGGAAAATTTCTTGTGATAATTAAATTCATTATTTAAACCATTTTATACTGCATCCCATACTAGGATATTGTTCTTTNGGACCTTGTTGGGTTTTAGCAATTAGCTTCATTGATTTAAGCAACTCACTGTCACCCGAACCNACAGGCTTTAAATCATTTAATTCTCTTATTCTTCCTCTGTAATTGAGCTCAAGGTCTTTGTTGTAGCCAAAGAAGTCTGGTGTACACACNGCATCATATTTTTTTGCAATTTCTTGTGTTTCATCAATTAAATAAGGAAATGAAAAGTTATATCTATCAGAAAACTTTTTCATATTTTCAAAAGAGTCTTCAGGATAGTTTTTGGTATCATTTGACATTATCGCAACTGAGTTAATGCCATCTTCTTTAAGTTTTGCACAATCATCTGCAAGTTCTCTTATTATGGCTTTAACATAAGGACAATGATTACAAATAAACATTATCAAAGTTCCATTATCACCTTTGACATCATTCAATGTTAATAATTCCCCGTTAATTGATTTAAGCTTAAAATCTATTGCATTCAGACCGAAATCACATATTGGAGTTTTTAAAAGTGCCATGTTAGAATATATAAATTATGTTTTACGATTTGGAAAATAAAAAACCAAAAAACTCTGGCGAAAATTGGGTAGCNCCTAATGCNGTTATTATTGGAGATGTAACNTTAGATAANAATACAAGTGTTTGGTTTAATGCAACCTTAAGAGGTGACATTGAAAATATTCATATAGGTGANGGGTCAAANGTTCAGGATGGTTGTGTATTACANACTGATCCAGGTTGTCCTTTNAAAGTTGGAAAAAATGTAACCATTGGACATTTAGTGATGCTTCATGGATGCACAATNGGNGACAATAGTTTAATTGGAATTGGTGCAGT
>FUFK010745906.1_pt1 | contig 12258 bp, 15 predicted proteins | sample 1021851 | NCBI WGS metagenome assembly FUFK01 (sample SAMEA51879418, study PRJEB19060) | metagenome
GATGATGGTTCTGAAGATTATTTTAAAGCAGGTGATGCATATTATTTAGCACCAGGGCATGATGGGTGGATAGTTAGTGATGATGAATTTATCTCATACGAATTTACTTCTGATCAAAAAGATTTTGGACCATGGAAAAAATAAATTAATAGCTGGAATTTCCAGCTATTATATTCAATGACCTCTATTAAATTGATCACGAAATCTTGAATCTTTTTTAATATATGGTCTAATACCTATATTTGTTTCTCTAATTATTATATAAATTCCACTTGAGACAATAATTATCGATCCTATAATTTCAAAAATATCAGGTATTTCGGCAAAGAATAAATAACTAAGTATAGCTCCTGAAAAAATTTGTGAATATTGAATTGGAGCAAAAATACTTGACTCTAAAAACTTAGAGGCAATTGTTAAACAATTACCTCCTATGCCACAAATTATTCCACAAAAAATCAGTATCATTAAATCATTAAATGATAAAGTTACGTGATTATTGATAGAAATTAATCCATTTAGAACAGTTGCAGATAAAAAAGCATAAAAAGTAAAAGCAATCGATGATTGATTATTTGAATATTTTCTAACTAAAGTAATGTTAATTGCCATTAAAAATGCTGAAAAAATTAAACCAAACAAACTTAATGAAAAATGAACAGTGCCAGGTCTACTTACAATTAACACACCTAAAAAGCCGACGATTACAGCAGACCATCTTCTTATACCAACTTTTTCACCTAAAAAAAAATGTGATAACATTGTTATAATTAATGGTGCACTAAATAAAATTGGATAGATTTCATTGAAAGAATGTTTTCTAAAAGAATAGACTACTAAAGCTCCAGATATTAATCCGAATAATCCTCTAAGAAGCTGAATATGAATAATATCATTTTTTAGTGAGCTCCATTTGTTTAAAAAATAAAGAGTTAATAATGTTGGTATAAAACTAAAAAGACAAATATAAAAATTTATTTGAAAAACAGAATATTCATTAACTAAGTATTTTTTAATTATTGTATCTAAAATTACAAATATTGTGTAACCAATAAATCCGATACTAATTCCAGATAAAACATTCATATGATTTGATTAAATAGAAGTTAATTTTTAGATCTCTTATTTCAGATTCTAATAAATAAATATTAATTTTTTCTTATTGTTTCATTATAATGATTATTTAATACTAAAAGATGTTGATAAGCCTCATGATCAAAGTCATCTTTAGCTACTTGATCTGTCTTAAAATTTTTATACTTATCTTCTCCTCTTACACAAATAGCACTATCATTTTTGCTTTTTAGTTGTTTCATATCAGTAGAAATAAATTGAAAATTTAATCCTATTCTTCTGTCATTACTAGAATTAGGTTGAGATGCNTGTAATGTTAGACCATGATGAAANGAAACTTCACCGGGTTCTAACGGACATGATACTGCTTTATTTATATCAATATCTTTTACAGTTTGACCTCTAGATAAAACATTATTTTTATCTTCAGTTGAATGATGTTCAAAAAATCCATTTTTATGGGAACCTGGAATCATTTGCATACAACCACTTTGATCATTAGCTTTGGATAAAGCTAACCATGCGCTTACTTGTTTTTCATTATTATCAAAACCCCAATAGGTAAGATCTTGATGCCAACTTACGTGTGTTTTTGTATTTGGTTCTTTTATTATAAAAGTTGCATTATATAATAATATATTTTTACCAATTATTTCTTCGACAAAATCAAGCAATATTTTATTAGTTGCTATTTCATACACCCATTTCATTATTGTATAAGTTTTCACAATATAATGAAGTTTACCTAATTTTTTTTCTGAGTCTTCTAATTTATTTCTAAAAAAATTTGCTTCATTTGCATTATAAATTTTTAATGGTGAAAAATAGCCATTTAGATCATAAAAATCTTTCATTCTTAAAATATTATTTAAATTGATTATTAATTCAATAAAAATTGACAATAAAAAAACCAATTAAACAAATAATTAATAAATCAAATATTAAAANAAATTCCATATTGGTTGTGACACTAATTCTTTATGGATAGAATACATTTACTCACTAAATATATATTGGTAGATTAGTGCCACATAATCTATGTACAAATTAATTTTGGCATAAATTGAGTTAAAAAGAGGCAAATTTATGAAAAAAATCAGTTGGGTAACACACGAAGATTATGACATTCCTCTGCCTGAAAATCATAAATTTACTGCCAGTAAGTTTTCAGATTTATATAATGAATTAAAAATTTCAGATTTTTATCATCGTGCAAAAATTCTAAGTCCTCAAAAAGCAAGTGTTGATGAAGTTTCTATATGTCATGATTTAGATTACGTATTAAAAATTAAAAATGGTACTTTATCCGATAAAGAAATAAGAAGATTGGGTTTTAAATGGTCAGAAACACTTTCTAATCGTTCCTTTTTAGCAGTTAATGGAACTCTATTAACATGCAAAGAAGCAATTAAGAATGGTATAGCAAATCATTTAGCAGGTGGCACACACCATAGTCATAGAGATTTTGGTTCAGGATACTGTGTTTTTAACGATTTGGCTTATGCTTCATTACATTTAATAAGAACCCATCAAGTAAAAAAAATATTAATTTTTGACACTGATGTGCATCAAGGAGATGGTACAGCCTCAATCCTTAAAGATAATGATAAAATTTTTACATGTTCTATTCATTGTAAAAATAATTTTCCATTTAGAAAATCAATAAGTGACATGGATGTTGAATTAGATGATAATTTAGAAGATAATGAATATTTAGAAATATTATATCAAACTCTTAATAGTTGTATAAAAAATTTTAATCCTGATTTAGTAATTTTTGATACTGGAGTTGATATTCATGAGAATGATAAATTAGGAAATTTAAAAATAACAACTGAAGGATTATTAAAAAGAGATATTACAGTGTTAGAATTTTTTAAAAATAAATCAATTCCTATTGCGACAGTAATAGGTGGTGGATATTCAAATGATAAATTAGAATTAGCTAAAAGACATAGTTTAATTTTTAAAGCTACATCAATGGTTTTTAATTAATTACATTTAGTAATAACTACTTGTATAGACTTGTCATTATAGAGATATTCAAAACAAAAATTTTTAAACGAATTAAAATGATTATTTATAATTTTTAAATTTTTTTTATTGTGATCTAAAAAAATATATTCAAATATAATTTTTTCAACAATATCCTTAGAAAAAATTGGCATTGTAATTATTTCGCCATCATTAAATATTGATTTTAAATAAAATACATCTGAGTCATTATCTACTTTAGAAAATGAATTCTTTTTTATGAGAAAAAGAACATTTTCGTTCCAATCATTCTTTTGAAGATCAAAAAGTATTTTTAAATCATCGAGGTTTATTAATTTATTTGAATCTAAGGCGTGAGTATTTAGTGATAAAAAAATAAAACATAAAAAAAGTAATTTTTTCATAAAAACAAGTGTGAATTAAAGAACGATACTGATAGATATATTAATAATCTATTTATTTTCAAATATTTATGAAAACAAGAAATAAGGGGCTTATACTATCATTTGTTGGGGTTTTAATACTTAGCCCTGATAGTTTATTTATTAGATTAGTAAATTTAGATGATTTTAGTTTAATATTTTATAGAAGCGCTCTACCAATTGTTACGATATTAATTTTTCTCATTTATACTTACAAAAGATCTTTTCTTAAATCATTTTATCTAATTGGTGTACCAGGGATAATCTATGCTATTCTCTATGCTATAACTCATATTTGTTTTGTATATTCAATTCAAAATACTGCTGTAGCTAATACATTAGTTCTAATTGCATCAGCTCCTATTTTTGCTGCATTATTTTCAGTTTTTATACTTAAAGAAATACCTAGTCTTTTTACATGGATAGTGATTTTAATTGCTATGCTTGCAATGATAATAATTGGAATAGGAAGCTTTACAACTACAGGATTATATGGAGATATTATGGCTCTAATTGTAGCAATAGGAATGGGTTTTAGTATGGTTCTTGTTAGATTATTTAAAAATAAAGATTTGGTACCTGCATGTTTATTAGGATGTTTAATATCAGCTCTTTACGCTCTACCATTTGGAATTAACTTTGATTTAAATAATGATCAAATTTTATTTCTTTTCATAATGTGCTTATTAATACTTCCTATTCCATTTATGATTTTAACAATTTCTCCTAAATTTGCTCCAGCACACGAAGTAGCTCTAATATTTTTATTAGAAAGTGTTTTAGGTACTGCTTGGGTTTGGTTTGTTATAAATGAAATACCTCCTCTAAATACAATTATAGGAGGAGCCCTACTGCTTGGATCTGTTACAATATTTATTTATCAAACAACTAGAAAAACTAATTAGTTTTTTTAATCTCTCTTCTTTCTCTAATAAAAATATAAATACCGCTAAAAACAATCAAAGATAATCCTAAATAAATCCAAATATCAGGCAAATCACCGAAGAAGGCATATCCAACAAGTATATTTGTGGAGATCTCAAAATAACCCAAAGGAGCTAGTTTAGAAGCTTCTCCAAGTCTTAAAGAAAGAATTATTAAAAAATGTCCTAAAGTTCCAATTGAAGCTAATGAGATAAGTAATAATAATTGTCTTAAATCTAAATTTATCCAGTAAAAAGGAACAATAAGAGATATAAAAATACAACCTACGATACCTGTAAAAAGCAAAGTAACAACAGCACTATCTGTAAAAGATAATTTTCGAGTATAAATTATGTAAAAAGCGTATGAAATTCCTGCTGCAATAGCTGAGAAAGATGCGAAATTAATTTCTATAAAACCTGGTCTTATAATGATCATAACACCAAAAAACCCAATCAAAACTGCAGTCCATCGATGAATTCCAACTTTTTCTTTTAAATAAAAAATTGATAATATTGTCACTATTATTGGAGAGATAAATGCAAGNGTTAAAGCTTCTGCTAAAGTTATAACTGAAATTGCATAAAAGAAAAAAACGGTAGATAAAAATAAAAAAAAACTTCTAAATAGCTGTACTGAAATTGTTTTAGGAAAACTAATTTCTTTTCTAAAAAATATAAATGCTAGTGGAAAACTGACTAAAAGCATAAAAAAATATCTACCCCAAACAACTTGTATGAAATGTATTTCTGAAGATAGATNNNTTGCAATACCATCCATGAAAGGTAATAACAGCCAACCTGATATATTAAGAATATATGCTAACATTAATTTTATTTAAAAGATGATGGATCACAAATCTTACAAATTAAATCTCCAATTGATTTTTTAGGATTATAAGTTTGATAGAAAATATCTTTTGCAGAAATATTATTTTCAGATAAATATTTTTCTATTTCCCAATAATACCTAAAACATTTTGAACATTGTGCAGCATTTTCTTTATGTGATGGTTTATATATTTCATTCCAAAGTTTGGACATTTCATTTTGCTTATCAGGAGAAATATTTTCTGAAATAATTGATGGAATATCCATAAAACACTTAGCGCATTGTATTTCAGATGTTACATTTTTATATGGTTCATCTTTATAGTTTTTTCCTATAGTAGTTTTACCAATATATTTATCTGAACTACAATTTGGACAAAAAAAATTGATTTTATTGCTAAGCATTTTATTCTATGAATAAATTTTCATAACATTTATAAATAAAGAATAGAATTATTATTTATAATGAACCTATATCTTTCATATCTATTTATCTTTTTTTGGAGTAGTGCTTTTATAAGTGGTCAATTTATTGTGCAATCAGCAAGCCCTTTTGCAGCACTATGTTTTAGGTTTTGTATTGTAAGTGCATTTTTTTTAATTTTTTCTATTATTTTTANGGAAAGAATAAGAATAAATCGAAATTTAATCTTTCAAGCTATGATTACTGGAATTCTTTTTCATGGATTTTATTTAGGTGGAGTATTTTTTTCTTATTCTATGGGACTTACTGCAACNTTATCTGCGTTAATTGTATGCCTCCAACCTATTTTAACAAATATTCTAAGTGGACCTATTTTAAAAGAAAAAGTTACTGTTACGCAATGGATAGGAATATTTTTTGGTTTTTTAGGCACTATATTAGTTATAGGTTATGATATTGGAACAGAAATCCCAACAATAGGTGTTATTGCTTCTATTGTTGCACTTTTAGGAGCAACTTCAGCTACTATTTGGCAAAAAAAATTTACTCATGAAATCAGTCTTTCAGTTAATAATTTTTATCAAGCATTAAGTGCTGGAATATTTTTATTTATAATTTCACTTTTTTTTGAAATATCATTTATTAATTTTGATACACGTTTTATTTTATCAATTTCTTGGCAAATCATTATGGTATCCTTTGGAGCTTACGCAATTCTAATGTACTTGATAAAAAATGGAACAGCTTCTAAAACATCAANNCTCTTCTTTCTAGTACCTCCAACTACAGCTGTAATGGCTTGGTTTGTATTAGNTGAAAAATTATTATTAATAGATATTATAGGGTTGTTAATTTGTACTTTTGGTGTTTATATAGCAACTCGAACCAATGTGAGTAAAAATGTACATAATTCTTAAAACACTAATCAGTGCAATTATAATTGTTGCTGTTTCAGAAATAGCTAAAAAATATACTTGGACTGCNGCAATTATTGTTTCTTTACCATTNACTTCACTATTGGCATTTGTTTGGTTGTATTGGGATACAAAAGACTATCAAAAAGTTATAGACCTCTCTTATAGTACAATTGTTATGACTGTACCTTCAATAGTATTTTTTATTGTTTTACCAATACTTTTAAAATTTAAACAAAACTTTGTTTTCTCTCTGATAGTTTCAATAATTAGCACTGCAATAGCTTATGCTATTTTTATGTTTATAATTAAAAAATTNAATTTTAATTTTTAATTATATTATCTTTATTCATTAAAATTGGCCTTCCATCATGTGCAGTATTTAATGGATAATAATCACCATTATATTTAACACATAATGTTAAACCATTTCTTTTTTCTTTACCTAAATTTACCTCTAAATCGACTATTACTAATTCAGTTTTTTCTAAAACTTTAATAATTTTCATAACTATCCTTTCAAAATATATAAATATATTTAGTAAGTACTATAAGATGTATCAAGTTTTATGATTAGAGTTTTACTTATATTTATTTTAATATTCTTGATTAAGAATGCTCTAGCTAATGATAAACATATAACCATAGCAAGCACAACTTCTACACACGATACGGGTTTATTAGAATATATTAACAAAGAATTTGAAAAAAAATATAAAATAAAAGTCAGAGCATTATCTCTTGGAACAGGTCAAGCAATTAAAGTTGCAATGGATGGAAATGTAGAAATTTTATTAGTTCATCATAAAAAATCAGAGCTAGAATTTATGAATAAGGGATATGGCACCCTAAGATATGATTTGATGTATAATGATTTTGTCTTGATAGGACCAAAAAAAGATAACAAAACATGCTCTTCAATTGAAAATAAAATGATTGAAATTAAAAAATCGAAATTATCATTTGTATCAAGAGGTGATGAGAGTGGAACACACAAAAAGGAAAAAGAGCTTTGGGAACTATCAAATATAAAAATACCATTTAAAGAAAATTGGTATCTCAGTGTTGGTCAGGGAATGGGCTCAACATTATTAATAGCTAATCAAAAGAATGCGTACACTCTTAGTGATCGTAGCACTTGGATAGCTTTTAATAAAAAAGAAAATCTACAAATTGTCTGTGAAAATTTACCACCATTATTTAATCAATATGGGATAATTTTAGTAAGCAATAAGATAAATAATAATTTAAATATTGAAGAGGCTAAAAAATATATTGATTGGATTACATCAGAAGAAGCAAAAAAATTGATTAATAATTATCGAGTAAATGGAAAACAATTATTTTTCTTTAATCATAATTAGTTAATTCTACCAAAAAATGTTAATCTTGCATTTTCTGAAAGCATTGTGCCCTCTTCTTCATTATAATTAAGTGTTACTAATATTCTTGGTTTTTTAGACTCTACTGGTGTTACACGATGCAAATAATTTCTACCATAAAATAATATAAGAGTACCGGCATCAACATCTGCTTTTTGTGGTAAAATTTTTCTATCTAAAATATCTTTAATATATGATTTATCGATATAGTTTTCAGAAAAATTTCTACCTTTACTAACATATTCAAATTCACCACCTTTATCTGATGATTGTATCATTAAAGTGATAGCAAATGATGCATTATCAAAATGCCATCCTAGCTGTTGTGATTTTTGATAATAATTATAATTTATGGAAGATAAGGTATCACTGTATGGATAAATATCTTTTAAATTTAAGACACCTTTTAAAAAATTTTTAAAAATATTTGATTGATATAAAATATTTAATTTTGATTGCTGATTTAACAGATCATGAGGGACACAACCTTTATCACTAACGACCTCTCTATTTAAAGGATCATTCAAGTCACTTAATTTATCTTGTTTATTAAGTAAGATAGTATGATTTTGAGAACAATAGAAAGCTTGATCTTGTAATCCATGTGCTTCAGTAATTAATTCACTTAAGCAGTCATTTGTTAAAAAATCATTTAATATTAGTATAGAATTTTTTTTAATTTCATCATTGCAATATTGTATATATTCATCGCTATCTATTGGATGTTTTGACTGATTAACTATATCAATTATGGTATTCATTACTGACTTAATACTTATATACTAAAGTTGTAGATGTTAAATTTAAAAAATTTATATATATTTATTCAATATGGTTTGGAATTTTCAAGATAGTTATACGAAACTACCTAGTATTTTTTATAGTAAAGTTAATCCTGAAAATTTTAATAATAAAAAATTAGTTTTGTTTAATAGTGATCTTGCAAGNGACTTAAATTTAGATTTTAGTAAATATGATGATGATGAGAAGTGTAATATTCTTTTGGGAAAAAATAAATTAAATAAAAATTACTTTTCTCAAGCTTATGCTGGACATCAATTTGGAAATTTTACAATTTTAGGCGATGGTAGAGCTGTAATTATTGGTGAACATATTACTAATAATAAACAAAGGGTAGATATACAGTTAAAAGGATCAGGACAGACACCCTACTCTAGAAATGGAGACGGAAAGGCTGCATTAGGTCCAATGATAAGGGAATATATATTGAGTGAAGCTATGCATAATCTTGGCATATCATCAACCAGAGCGCTAGCTGTTATTACTACAGGTGAAAATGTATTGCGTGATAGATTAGAGCCTGGTGCAATTTTAATTAGAGTTGCGAATTCGCATATTAGAGTGGGAACTTTTCAATTTGGAAGCCTTTTAAAAAATAGAGAGGAATTTCAAAACTTTATATCTTATACAATTTCAAGGCTTTATCCTGATATAGATAATAATAATGATAAATATTTAAAATTTTATGAGACAATCTGTGATTTACAAATTAAGTTAGTCGTAGATTGGATGAGAGTTGGTTTTATTCATGGTGTTATGAATACCGATAATATGTCTTTATCTGGTGAAACTATAGATTATGGTCCAGCAGCATATTTAGATGAATATAATCCAAAAAAAGTTTTTAGCTCAATTGATAAAATGGGAAGATATTCTTTTGAAAATCAATCAAAAATAACGTTGTGGAATTTAGCAAGATTTGCTGAAACTTTTCTTCATTTAATTGATTCAAATGAAAAAGCAGCAATTAAAAAAATCGAAGATATATTAAATAAATATAAAAAATTGTTTGATCAATCTTGGTTAAATATGATGTCTATGAAATTAAATTTAGATACTAATAATAATAACGAAGAAATTGTTAAAGAATTTTTAGATTTGATGCATATTTATAAACTTGATTATACAAATACATTTTTAGATTTAGAAAATAATACTCTTGATAAAAAGATTTTTAAAAATTGGGAAGAAAAATATAAAAATAATAAAATAAGAAAATTTAAAAATGTTAATCCTCAAATTATACCTAGGAATCATATTATTGAAGAAATAATTAATGAAGTGTACAGCAATAATTACAGTCAATTATATGAATTCGAAAAATTACTAAAAAATCCTTATGAGAAAATAGAAAATAAAAAATATATTACCCCACCTCTTGAAAGTGAAAAAGTATTTGAAACTTTTTGTGGTACTTAATTAAGTAGCAATATTGTATCTAAAATTTTTTTGGAAAGGATAAATTGGTTTTTCCCTAAATAAATTTTTAATTCTTTTAAAATCTTGGGTAACAAATCCATCTGTTAAAATCATAAAATTATCTGCTTTAAGTTTTTTAAGTTCTGGTGAAAGATATCCTGATTTTACAATCAATATTTTATATTTTTTTAAATTTATATTTAATTCCCTAAAATCACTTAGATAATGAAAAGGTTTTCTGTATTTAGTAAAAATTACTGTATTATTATTTGAGATTACAATCGCATTATCATTTTTTAGATAAAATTTATCAATTGAAATAGAAATTTTCTTTTTTGAGATACTATCTTTTATAACAATTTTGTTTTTTTTATTTTTTAACTCTCTAAAAATTTCTTCATTATAAATTCCTGCAAATAGAGTGTTCTCTATCTTGTTTTTAAATACGTACTCTAATACATCAATTCTATTACCTACTCCTCCAGCTGTTGGATTGTCTCCGCTATCGGCTAAAATTGTAAATCTTTTTTTATTAACTACATGAAAAATCTTATTTAACTTATAAGATTTCATATCATAAACTAAATTAAACCTATTATTCCAATAACTTAGTGCTATTTTCTTACAAATTCTTTTACCGATATTAACATCTGTACAATTTACAATTGCAGAAGCTGTTGCCCTCTTAGTATCAGCCCAAACATATCCTATAAGTAAATTACAATCATTAATCCCATTCAATTTATTAAAAATATTAAGATTTTTATAAATTTTTTTACATGGCTCAACTATTGTAGATGACATTTCACCTGAAACTAAAACTGGTATTTTTTCCCAAATAATATGATTTTTTTTATTTTTTAATATTCCATCTATTAACATTTTCAATGACCTTGAATAAGTTTGCTTAACGTCGATATGTGGGGCTGTTTTATATGCTGCAAAATAATCGATATTTTTTATAATTGAATCAGTCATCTGCCCGTGAAGATCATAAGATAATGATATTTTACAGTTTTTAGATACTTTAGAGCGAATTTTTTTAATAAAAAAACCTTCGGGATCACTAATACCCTTAACATACATTGCTCCATGCATTAAAAATAAAAGACCATCTATTGATGTATGTTTTTTTAAATCATCTGTAATATTTTGAATTGTATTTAAAAAAAAATTTTTATCTACTGGACCGCCAGGTAAACTATGATAAAATTTGCTAGATATAAAAGTAATATTCTTATATTTTGAATAATTAAAATCTATATATTTTAAAAGTTTTTTACCACTTAAAATTTCAAAATCATTTTCATTTTGTATTAATGTTGAGTAAGAACAACATTCAGTACTTATTCCACAAATGAAAATTTTTTTTTTATCCACTAATTAAAATTAAGAACTAAGTTTATTTTTTGCAAATATATCAACAAGATAAACTAAAATNATATGATGAGACATTTCAATAAAATTATATTGATCAGAATTTATATGAAAATTAACATTTCCATATTTTGATAGTGGGTTATTTTTTTTGAAACCACTCAAAGTAATCAATTGAATTGAATTTTTTTTACAATATTTTGCTGCATTAACAATGTTTTTTGAAGTTCCACTACTACTAATTAAGATCATCATATCATTTTTATTTAGGTAAGCTTTTATTGCTTCTACTACCCAATTTTCATAACCATAATCATTTGCAAAACATGTTATTAAATTTGCATTATTAAAAGTNGATGAATTAACTCTAGCTACTTTTGCAAAGTCTACACTAACATGNCTNGCTATTGAAGANCTACCNCCATTACCAACTATATAAACTTTTCCTTTTTGTTTTTGTGTTTTTTTTATCAAATTAATTGATTTTTTAAATAATTTGTCATCAGTATTTAATAGCAAATTAAGAATGGACTTACTGTAATTATTAAATTGCTCTCTATGTTTCATTATTTTTAATATTATCTATTTTTGCTGCTAAAATAAAATCATTTATTGATAATCCATTTATAGCATGTGTATGAACCATTACTAAGCAATATCCCCAACCAATAGATATATCAGGGTGGTGACCTTCTG
>FUFK010037458.1_pt1 | contig 12257 bp, 12 predicted proteins | sample 1021851 | NCBI WGS metagenome assembly FUFK01 (sample SAMEA51879418, study PRJEB19060) | metagenome
CCAAACTAACAGCGGCCATGGATGGCTTGAGCGGTCCCGGAAGGCACCACCATTGCACCGCGTCTCGGATACGGAGCACCGAACACGGGAACGATAAAAGTCTCTGGGATACTGCGGGGCAACCTTTGCCGGCCGGCGTCGCCGGCCTTTCGCGGGCCAGGCCCGCTCCCACAAGTGGTGGTTCCACAAAGAGGTGGCATAAAAAAAGGGACCCGGTCGGGTCCCTTTTGATTTTGGAGCGGGAAACGAGATTCGAACTCGCGACCCCAACCTTGGCAAGGTTGTGCTCTACCAGCTGAGCTATTCCCGCTTATAAAGAGTGGCGTCCCCTAGGGGAGTCGAACCCCTGTTACCGCCGTGAAAGGGCGGTGTCCTGGGCCACTAGACGAAGGGGACCCGGTGCTCTCAAGCGGCGCGTAGGATAGAAATCGGCGCCCCGGTCGTCAAGGAAAAATTTGCCGGAAGTGGTCATTGACCCGCCACCCGCTCTGCTTTATCCCTAGATGCCTGTAAAAAACGCCTGCCAAAAAACCAACCGGGAGAGAAAACGCATGCCCATGAAACTGTACGGCGCGGTGATGTCGCCCTTCGTCCGCAAGACCCGCGTGGTGCTGGCCCTGAAGGGCCTGGACTACGAAGCGGTGCACGTGGACCCCAACAACAAACCCGAGGGCTACGAGAAGATCAGCCCGCTGCAGCGGATCCCGGCGCTGGAAGTGGACGGCCGCTATCTCGCCGATTCGGCGGTGATCTGCGCCTACCTGGAGAAAACCCACCCGGAGCCGGCGCTCTACCCCAGCGACCCGTTCCAGTACGCGCGCACCCTGTGGTTCGAAAAGTACGCGGACTACGAGCTGGCGCCGCACTGCACCTTCACCGTGTTCCGTAACCGGATCGTGAAGCGTCTGATGGGCCAGGACTGCGACGAGGAGGCCATCGCCAAGGCGCTGGAGAGCCGCATTCCGCCGATGCTGGATTATCTGGAGCAGGAGCTGGACGGCCGTGAGTATCTGGTCGGCGACAGCCTCACCGTGGCGGACATCGCCGTGGCCAGCCAGCTGGTGAATTTCCGCCATGGCGGCGAGACCGTGGACGCCGGCCGCTACCCGAACCTGGCGGCGCACACCGAGCGCATGCACGCGCTGGCGCCGTTCGCCGGCACCATCGAGAAAGAGAGCGGCTTTATCAGCAAGATGCTGGGCTGACGCCCGCGGCGCCCGGCCCGCCGGCTAGGGCGCCGATTCCCCGCCACCGGCCTCCACGGCCACCAGCGCGGCACGGCCGTCCGGCGCGATGCGGACCCGGGCCACGCCGCCTTCGGCCAGCTCCCGTTCCAGCCGCAACGCCTCTTCCGGCGCCGCGAACCAGGCTTCGATGCCGTAACGAATATGCAGTTCGCCGCCGCTGACCCGCTCAATGGTACCGCGCAGATACAGCCGCTCGCCGTCCGGTTCCCGCAGACGCACACCGTCCGCCCGCCACAGCGCGCCGTCCCGCTGCAAGCGCACGAACACCGGATCACCGGCGCGGGGCAGCTCCATCTCGGGCAGCGGCTGGCGGGACAGGGCGTAGTTCAGGCGCACGTACTGGCCCCGGAACAGGTCGCGCGGGTCCACCGGCACGGTGGCCAGGCGCACCTCGGTGCCCACCCACAGCGGGTACTGGCTGTACACGAACAGGCCGCCCAGCACCGCCAGCTGCAGCAGCACCGCGGCCACCAGCGCGGCCAGCCGGCGCCGGCTCATAAGCGCGCCTCCCGGCGGCGCCAGTAGCGGCCGGCGACGAACAGCAGCGCCGCCATGCCGAGGAACAGCCCGGCGGCGCCCAGATAGCCACCGATCAGGTCCAGGTAGCGCAGCAGCGCCAGGATGAGGATGGCGACCAGCCCGGTGACATAGAGGCCGCCCTCGCCTTCCAGCAGGCCGCGCCGCATCCAGTGCATCGCCAGCAGCAATAACAGCAGGTTGGACGCCACCGCCCAGACCAGGGCCTGGTCGGGCACGCCGCCGGTGTGCACCGCGATCAGCAGGGCGGCCACCGCCGGCGCCACCAGGGGCCGCCCCAGCGGGGCCGCCGCCAGCAGTGCCACCAGCGCCGCCCACAGACCCGGATCGAGCCAGGTCCAGGCGTAGGCCAGATAGTGCTCCCAGCCGTCCACGAAGGTGAACGGCAGGATCGCCAGCACCGTGAGCCGGGGCATCCAGTTACCGGCGCCGGCGCTCCACCAGGCCGGGCGGGCGGCGAGCGCGCCGGCCAGTACCAGCAGGCCCAGGTTGAAGCTGATCATGCCCTCCTGGGCCTGGGGGCCGAAGTCGGTGGCGTAGACCCAGGCCAGCATCAGGTTCAGCCACAGGGCGGTGGCGGCCAGTGTCGCCAGGGCGAGCCCGGCGACCCGGNGGCGCCNGNCCACCCAGAACGCCACCGCCAGGAACAGCGGCATCAGCCAGGGNGCGGCGAAGCGGTATTCCAGCAGCATCCAGGCCACCGCCACCGCCAGGCCCTGCAGCGCCAGCAGGCGGCCGCCGCTGAGCAGGGTCAGCGGCACCAGGCCCAGGGCCCAGAGCAGCAGGCCGTTGGGGAAGTGCTCGCCCAGGTGGTACATCTGCCCGGTGAGCATGATCGAGGCGCCGTAGGCGAAACCGCCCAGGAACAGCAGGCCGCCGCCGCTGCCGGCGCGGGCCAGGCGCAGCACGCCCCAGCCGTTGAGCACGGCGGTCAGGGTGACCAGGCCGGCGAAGCGGGCCAGGCGCGGCAGCTGCTCCCAGTTGGCGGACACCAGCAACAGCAGGGCCAGCCCGGCGAACAGGCCGGCCAGGCCGGTGAGCAGCCCCAGCGCCGAGGGGCCGGTATCGTTCAGGGAGGTGCCGTAGCGGTTGAGGATGCGCTCCGCCTGGAACGGCTCCACCAGGCCCTCATCGACCCAGCGGCGGGTTTCCCGGCGCAGCAGGTTCTTGCGCATCCAGCCCAGCATCTAGAGCGGCAGCCCCAGCCGGCGGGCTTCCATGCGGCGCAGGAATTCCAGCATGATCTGCCGGTACAGATCCTCGCCCAGCCACAGGTCCTCGACGCCGGCGTCCACGTTGGGGTTGTCGTTGACTTCGATCACCACCACCTGATCGCCGGACTGCTTCAGGTCCACGCCGTACAGGCCGTTGCCCATCAGCCGCGCCGCCTTGAGCGCCATGCGCAGCACCTTGGCGGGCACGTCGCGCACCGGCAGGGTGGCGAAGCGCCCGGAGCTGGTCTTGCCGCCGTCCTTGTGGTGGTAGATCTGCCAGTGGCCCTTGCTCATGAAGTACTGGCAGGCGAACAGCGGCCGGTTGTTGAGCACGCCGATGCGCCAGTCGTAGTCGGTGTACATGAACGCCTGGGCCAGCACCACCGCGGACTGCTTCAGGTAGCCGCTGAGCGCGGCGCGCAGCTCGGCTTTGTCCTTCACCTTGCTGATGCCCCGCGAAAAGCTGCCGTCGGGAATCTTCAGCACCATCGGCAGGCCCAGCTCGGCGATCAGGCTGTCCGCCTGGGCTTCGGAGTCGTCGAACACGAAGGCGGTGGGCGGCACCGGCACGCCGTTGGCCTGCATCAGCTCGGCCAGGTAGATCTTGTTGGTGCAGCGCAGGATCGAGCCGGGATCGTCGATCACCACCATGCCTTCCTGCTCCGCCTTGCGGGCGAACTGGTAGGTGTGGTGATCGATGCCGGTGGTTTCACGGATAAACAGGCCGTCGTACTCACCCAGGCGGGTGTAGGCGTCGCGGTCGATCGGGTCCACCTTGATGCCCAGCTGCCGGCCGGCCTTGATAAAGCGTTTGAGCGCGGCGCGGTTGCTGGGCGGCATGGCTTCTTTGTCGTCCACCAGCATGGCCAGGTCGTAACGGTCGCCGCGCCGGCGGCGGGGGTTGCGCCACACGCGCGCGTTGAACTGCTCCAGGGCGCGGGCGAAGGCGTCCTCTTCGTGCCCCTTGAGTTGCTTGAGGCTCACCGGGCGGATCGATTCCAGGGTCCACTCTTCGCGGCGGCGGAAGGAGACGCGCAGGATCGGACAGGGCATCTGATCGAAGATCTGGCGGCCCAGGTCGTTGAGCCCGTCCTGCTCCGCGTGACCGAAATAGAGCGTCAGGGTGACGCGGGTGGCGTCGCCGCCCTGCTTCTTCATGGCTTTGTCGAGGGCCGCTTCGAAGCGCTCGAAATGCAGGCCGTACAGCGCCTTGCGGCTGAGGTCGTTGACCGTGCGCACCGACGGCAGCACGCGCTGGCCGCGCGCTTCCGCCAGCAGCGAGCAGTAATAACCGGGCGACAGGTATTTATAGCTGCGGCACAGGTTGATCACCTGCACTTTCTTGTCGGTGCAAACGGGCTGGGCCGCCTGCAGATAGTCCCGCGCCGAGAGCAGATGGCGGGTGGGGTAATAGGCGGCCCAGTCCGCCGGGTCGTCGACCAGGATGATCACTTGGCTCATTGATGGCTCACTCGGCACTCAAACCGATTAGTCGTAATCGCCCTTGGGGTAACCGGCGTCTTCTTCCTTGGCGCCGGGCTTGCTGCCCGGGTGCCCGGCTTTTTCCAGNGCATCCTGTACCTCCGGCGGCATGTAGGTCTCATCGTGNTTGGCCAGGACCTCNTCCGCCTCGAAACGGTCNCGGCTNACCAGGGTGCCGTTGGCGACCACGCCCTGGCCCTCGCGGAACAGGTCGGGAAGAATGCCCTGGTAGTGNATANCAAAGCTACCCTTTCCATCGGTNACCGTGAAGACCACATNCAGGNTNTCCGGGTCCCGNTGCACCGAGCCNTCCTCGACCAGACCGCCGACNCGCATTTTGGCNCCNACCGGNGCCTCNCCGTTAACGATTTGTTGCGGGGTATAGAACAAATTAATGTTCTGGCGCAGGGCGTAGACCGCCAGCCCCACCGCCACGGACAGGCCCGCGAGCACCGCCAGCACCACGAATAGACGTTGTTTGCGAACCGGATTCATTGATTACTCTCCACACTGTTGGACGATGTGCCGGCCTTGGGCGATGTCCTGGCGCCGTCGCGGCGCGCCTGGCGGGCGATCTCGGCCCGCACCCGTCCCTGCCGTCGCACCGCCACCAGCATATTGGTGACGATCAGAAGCGCGCTGAGTCCGTAGGCGCTCCANACGAAAAAGCCGNGCTCGCCCATGGCGATNAAGGCGGCGACNCTGTCGAAATAGGGGTCGAACATGATCACGCCTCCTCGTCACGGACCAGCCGGCGCACCCAGCCGCTGCGGCGCTCGCGGCTGAGCACCTCGGTGCGGGCGCGNATCAGCACNTTGGCGGCGTACAGCAACCAGAGCCCGGCCATGCTGATCAGCAGCGGCCATTTCATCGAGGCGTCGATGGACGACTCCCCCACCACCTTNAGGGTGGCGCCCTGGTGCAGGGTGTTGAGCCACTCCACNGAATACTTGACGATCACCACGTTGATCACGCCCACCACCGCCAGCAGNGCGGCGGCGCGGGCCGCCTGGCGCGGATCGCGGATGGCATTCTGCAGCGCCATAATGCCCAGGTACAAAAACAGCAGGATCAGCATCGACGTCATGCGCGCGTCCCACTGCCAGTAGGTGCCCCAGGTGGGCTTGCCCCAGAGCGCGCCGGTGAGCAGCGACACCGCCGCCAGGGCGGCGCCGAACGGCGCCAGCGCCTTGAGCATCACCTCGGCCATCTTCATGCGCCACACCAGCGCCACCAGCCCGGCCACGCCCATGGCGATGTAGCCCATCAGGGCGCCGCTGGAGGCCGGCACGTGAATATAGATAATGCGATAGCTGTCGCCCTGGTAGCGCTCCACCGGGGCGTACACCAGCCCCCAGATCAGCCCCACCGCCAGCAGCGCCAGCGACACCGGCACCAGCCACGGCAGCACCGCCTCGCAAAAACGGTAGAAGTACCGGGGCGAGCCCAGTTGGTGGTACCAGCGTTTAATCGTTTTCCACATACAACACCTGAATAGAGCTGCGGCGATCAGTCGCCGGCGCTGATGCGCAGGCCCAGCGCCACGGCCACCGGGCCGAGGCTCACCGCCAGCGCCAGAATCGCCCCCAGCACCGCCAGCAGACCGCCGGTGGGCAGGCCGTCCAGGGCGGTGCGCACCACGCCCGCGCCGAACACCAGCACCGGCACATAAAGGGGCAGCACCAGAACCGCCAGAAGGATACCACCGCGGTTAAGGCCCACCGTGAGCGCCGCGCCGATGGCGCCCACCACGGTGAGCGTGGGCGTGCCCAGCAACACGCTCACCATCAGCGTATCCAGCACCGCCACCGGCAGCTGCAGCATGTAGCCCAGCAGCGGCGCGATCAGCGCCAGCGGCAGGCCGGTCAGCAACCAGTGGGCGAGCAGCTTGGCGGCCACCGGCACCACGCTCACCACCGGCGCGGTGAGCAGCAGATCCAGCGCGCCGCTCTCCTGGTCGCGGCGGAACAGGCCGTCCAGGGACAGCATCACCGCCAGCAGCGCCGCCACCCAGACCGCGCCGGGGGCCACCAGGGCCAGCAGCGCCGGCTTCGGCGACAGCGCCAGCGGAAACAGGCTCACCACCACCACGAAAAAAAACAGCGGCTGCACGATGTCCGCCGGCGAGCGCCAGATCAGCGTCAGNTCNCGNCGCAGCGAGGCGCGCCAGACGGCGCCCAGGGTCGGCGCGCTCATCGGGCCACCTCCCTATCCTCACCCAAATGCAGGCGGTGCACGCCGTCGCCGACCCGGTGGTGCGAGGTGTAGATCACCAGCACGCCCTGCGCCGCCGCCTGGCGCAGCCGCTGATCCAGCGCGGCCACCCCCTGCTGGTCGATGGCGGTGAACGGCTCGTCGAGAATCCACACGTCCTTGCCGTCCAGCCACAGCCGGGCCAGCGCGATGCGGCGCTGCTGCCCGGCGGACAAACGCCCCGCCGGCACGTCCTCGAAACCGTACAGATCCAGCGCCGCCAGCGCCGCGTCCGGGTCGCCGGTCTGGCCGCTGAGGGCACGGTTGTATTCGAGGTTTTCGCGGGCGGTGAGTTCCTCACGCACGCCGGGCTGGTGCCCCAGGTAAAGCAGCGACGGCGGCAACGGCGACGACCACTCGACCCGCCCCTGGTAAAAGCCGTGCAGGCCCACCAGGATGCGCAACAGCGTGGTCTTGCCGGCGCCGTTGGCGCCGGTCACCTGCCAGATCTCGCCGTTGCGCGCGGAAAAATCCAGATCCTCAAACAGCATCCGGTGATCCCGCTCGCAGCCGAGCTGCCGCACTGTTAAACGTGGTGCGTCCATGGTCGCTTCCGCCCCCTGAATCGGCCGCGGAGTATAGCATGCCTGGGCACCCCGACGAGCGCGGGCCAGCCACGGCCGAACGGTTGCGCAAACCCGGGGCGTTTTCGGCTAAACTATGGGATTAGTGTCGAAAGGATTCCGACTATGACTCTCCATAAGGCTCTCCATAAGGCCCTGTTACTGGGCCTGCCTCTGCTCCTGGCCGCCTGCGGCGGCGACGAACGGCCCCTGGCCACGGTGGACCGGGTGGATCTGCAGCGCTACGCGGGCACCTGGCATGAAATCGCCCGCCTGCCGCAATGGTTCCAGCGCGGCTGCTACAACTCCACCGCCACCTACAGCCTCAACGACGACGGTTCGGTGAAAGTGGTCAACCGCTGTCAGCGCGAGGACGACGAACCCAGCGTCGCGGAAGGCGAGGCCCGCGTGGTGCCCGGCTCCAACAACGCCAAGCTGAAGGTCCGTTTCGATAACTGGTTTTCCCGGCTGCTGCCCAAGGTCGCCGAAGGGAATTACTGGGTGATCGCGCTGGACAAGGACTACCAGACCGTGGTGATCGGCGAACCGGGCCGCGAGTATCTGTGGATTCTGGCGCGCCAGCCCCGGCTGCCGGACGACCAGTACCGGGCCCTGGTCGGGCTCGCCGAGGAGAAAGGCTTCCCGGTGGACGAGTTGCAGCGCAACCGGGACCTGGTGCCGGACGGCGAACGCGACACCCCCTGACCGACAGACCCACAGCGAGGAGTCCGACCATGGCCGTGGAAATCGAGAGAAAATTCCGCACCAAGGGCGTCGACTTTCTGGCGAACCAGGAAGGCGAACGTCTGACCCAGGGGTATCTGAGCCACGATCCCCGCGCCACCGTGCGGTTGCGCGTGCAAGGCGACCGCGCCTGGCTGACCATCAAGGGCAAGACCCACGGCGCCAGCCGCAGTGAGTTCGAATACCCGATCCCCACCGCCGACGCCCACGCCATGCTGGAAGAGATGTGCCCGCAGGGCGTGATCGACAAAACCCGCTACCGCATCCCGGTGGGCGAGCATGTCTGGGAAGTGGACGAATTCCACGGCGACAACCAGGGCCTGGTGGTCGCCGAGGTGGAGCTGGACAGCGAGGACCAGCCGTTCGAGCGGCCGCCCTGGCTCGGCGAGGAAGTCACCGACGACCCCAGATACTACAACAGCGCGTTGAGCCGCACCCCCTATGGCCAGTGGTAACACCCAGTACGTCCTGTGGCGGCGGGACGAGAACGGGCAAATCCTGTTGATGTGCCGTTTCCACTCCAACAGCCAGGCGCAGCGTGTGTGCGCGCGCTATCAACGACAGAAAAAGCCCCGCTATCACTACTGGGTGACCACCCTGGCGCCGCACGGGCCGCACTAACCGGCGGCGCGGCGGATACCACTGAGGTTGCTGAAACACAGGGCGCGGGCGGTATCCATGAATTCCTGAATAAACGGCACCTGCTCGTCACCGTCGCGCACCGCCGCGTACAGGGTGCGCCACACGCCCTCCCCTTCACCCAGCCTGACCGCGCGCACCAGATCCAGATCCAGGTATTCGGTGAGCGCCCAGTTGGGCAACGCCGCCACGCCCCGGCCGGCGGCCACCAGCTGCACCATCATCGGCGTCAGCTCGGCGGTGCGCAGCGCCGCCGGCGCCACCCCGGCCGGGTCGAGAAAGGCGGTGAACACATCCAGCCGCTCGTGCTCCACCGGGTAGGTGATCAGGGTTTCCTCCGCCAGCGCCCGGGGCGCCACCGCGCGGGCGCCGGCCAGCGCTGACTGCCGCGCCACCGCCAGCACCAGCTCGTAGCGGAACAGCGGCAAATAGCGCACCGCGTCGTTATCCACCGGATCGGACGTGATCACCATATCCAGGTCGCCGCGCACCAGCGCCGCCTGGGGCGTGAAACTGAACGCCGCGGACAAGTCCAGCTCCACTTCCGGCCAGGCCTCGCGGAACCGGTCCAGCGCCGGCATCAGCCACTGAAAGCAGGAATGGCACTCAATGGCGATGTGCAGCCGCCCGCTCTGCCCGGCGGCCAGGCGCCGCAGCTCGGTCTCGGTGCGCCTCACCTGGGGCAGCACCTGGCGCGCCAGCGCCAGCACCCGGCCACCGGCGGTGGTGAAACGGATCGGCCGGGTGCGCCGCACGATCAGCGCCACCCCCAGCCGGTGCTCCAGGTCCTTGAGCTGGTGGGACAGCGCCGATTGGGTGACGTGCAGGCGCTCGGCGGCCTCCACCAGGCTGCCGGCCTCGTCGATGGCCTGCAGGGTGGCCAGGTGGCGGAGTTCAAGCACTGACGACATGAGCATCACTCATAGTAACGATTAGATATTTGATTTTGTCTCAATTAAGGGGTGGACCACAATAGCCGCCAATTGATCTTCCCCCTCTTCGCGTGACAAAGGATTCATCATGACCACCCTGCATAACCTGGGCTTTCCCCGTATCGGCGCCCGCCGTGAACTGAAACAGGCGGTCGAGGCCTATTGGGCCGGCACCCTGCAGCAAAGCGAACTGGAGCACGTGGGCCGCAGCCTGCGCGAGCGCCACTGGACGCTGCAGGCGGAAGCGGGCCTGGACGCGGTGCCGGTGGGCGACTTCGCCTGGTACGACCAGATTCTCGAGTTCTCCTGCCTGCTGGGCGTGGTGCCGCCGCGCTTCCAGCAGGCCGACGATCAGCCGGTGTCCCTGGACACGCTGTTCCGCATGGCCCGGGGCCGCGCCCCCAGCGGCGAGCCGGCGGCGGCCTGCGAGATGACCAAGTGGTTCGATACCAACTACCACTACATCGTGCCGGAGCTGGAAGGGGACCAGCAGTTCCGCATCGCCCGCGAGACCCTGTTCGATCAGGTGGACGAAGCCCGCGCCCTGAACCTGGACGCCAAGCCGGTGATCCCCGGGCCGCTGACCTACCTGTACCTGTCCAAGGGTGAATCGTTCGACGGCGCCGCCGACAGCGCCAAACTGACCCTGCTGGAAAATCTGATTCCGGTGTACCGGACCATTCTGCAGCGCTTCGCCGACCAGGGCGTGACCTGGGTGCAGATCGACGAGCCGATTCTCTGCCTGGATCTGCCCGACGCCTGGCAGCGCGCCTACCTGCGCGTCTACGACCAGCTCGCCGGCGCCGCCTCGGTGAAACTGCTGCTGGCCACCTACTTCGAAGGCCTGCGCGACAACCTGTTCACCGCCCTGCAACTGCCGGTGGCGGGCCTGCACCTGGACCGGGTGCGCGGCAACGATCCGCTGGATCAGGTGCTGCCGCGCCTGGGCGACAAGGTGCTGTCGCTGGGCGTGATCAACGGCCGCAATATCTGGCGCGCCGACCTGGATGCCCTGCTCGACACCCTGACCCCGCTGAAAGCGCAGCTGGGCGAGCGCCTGTGGCTGGCGCCTTCCTGCTCGCTGCTGCACAGCCCGGTGGACCTGGACCAGGAAGACCGCCTGGACGACGAACTGAAAAGCTGGCTCAGCTTCGCCAAGCAGAAGCTCGACGAACTGGCGGTGCTGGGCGGCGCCCTGAACGGCGACGACGGCGTGCAGCCGGCGCTGCAGGCGCAACGCCAGGCGGTGGCGGCGCGCGGCCAGTCGCGGCGCATCCACGACCCGGCGGTGGGCGAGCGCATGGCGGCCTCCGGCCAGGTGTCCCGCGACCGGCTGAGCCCGTTCGCCGAGCGCATCGGCAAACAGCAGGCGGCGCTCAAACTGCCCGCCTACCCCACCACCACCATCGGCTCGTTTCCGCAGACCAAGGAAATCCGCGCCGCCCGCCGTGACTGGAAAGCGGGCAAGCTGGACGACAGCGGCTACACCGAGCTGATGAAGCAGGAAATCACCCGCGCGGTGCGCTACCAGGAACAGGTGGACCTGGACGTGCTGGTGCACGGTGAAGCGGAACGCAACGACATGGTGGAATACTTCGGCGAGCTGCTGGAAGGCTTCGCCTTCACCCGCTTCGGCTGGGTGCAGAGCTACGGCTCGCGCTGCGTGAAACCGCCGGTAATCTTCGGCGACGTGAGCCGCCCCAAGGCGATGACCGTGGACTGGACCCGCTTCGCCCAGTCGCTCACCGACAAGCCGGTGAAAGGCATGCTCACCGGCCCGGTGACCATTCTGCAGTGGTCCTTCGTGCGCGACGACCAGCCCCGCGACACCACCTGCCGGCAGATCGCCCTGGCCCTGCGCGACGAAGTCCAGGACCTGGAAAACGCCGGCATCGGCGTGATCCAGATCGACGAGCCGGCCTTCCGCGAAGGCCTGCCGCTGCGCCGCGACGACTGGCAGGCGTACCTGGACTGGGCGGTGGACTGCTTCCGCCTGGCCACCGTGGGCGTGGCCGACGAAACCCAGATCCACACCCACATGTGCTACTCCGAGTTCAACGACATCATCGAAGCGATCGCCGCCATGGACGCGGACGTGATCACCATCGAAACGTCGCGCTCGAACATGGAGCTGCTGGAAGCGTTCGAAAACTTCCAGTACCCCAACGACATCGGCCCGGGCGTGTACGACATCCACTCGCCCAACGAGCCGAAGGTGGACTGGATGGTGGCGCTGATGGAAAAGGCCGCCCAGCGGCTGCCCAAGGAACGCCTCTGGGTGAACCCGGACTGCGGCCTCAAGACCCGCAAATGGGAAGAAACCGAAGGCGCCCTGGCCAACATGGTGGAAGCCGCCAAGGCGCTCCGAAAGAGCGCCTGATTCCAGGCCTGTGGGAGCTCTTGTGCGAGCGGGCCCCGCCCGCGAAAGGGAGCGAAGCTCCCGGCGGGATGCCAGAGACCTGGGTTCTTCAGGTCTCCGGTGCTCCGTATCCGAGACGCGGTGCAATTGTGGTGCCTTCCGGGACCGCTCAAGCCCCGCAAGCGGGTCCGGCCACCCATCACAGATGGGCGGCGTTCGGCGGCGCGCGAAGCAGTGCTTCGCAACACGCTTGCCTCACCCCTGGCCGCTGTTAGTTTGGCCCTCCC